>OKDC01000112.1_pt1 | contig 20459 bp, 24 predicted proteins | sample 1610511 | NCBI WGS metagenome assembly OKDC01 (sample SAMN04436657, study PRJEB24849) | human gut metagenome | biome: human gut; feature: NICU; material: stool | host: Homo sapiens | place: USA: Saint Louis, MO | collected 2010-05-28
GCTCCGGATGAATATGATGATCTCATATCAGGAACTTGTTCGCACCTTCCCTAAAACTGAGCCCGGGCAAGATTCCTCAATCACGGCAAAACAGTTTATTGCGCTGACGCTGAATGATGAAAAGCTATCTATGCCCGTCTATCTTCCGGGGATCCGTAACGAAGATGATTGCGAAGATATTGGGTTGGGTCCTCTCATTTATATCTGGAATGTGGATCGTGCCGCTGGCACATTCAGCCTCTCTGTTAATGGGAAAGCTATTGGCCACCTCCTTGAGCCGTTTGTGCCCCGAGATAACCCTGCGTATGTTGAAATCCGTGATGAGGCAATAAAAGTTATCGCTGAAGTATCTACACAGTCCGTGCTGACAACTATAGAGAAAACTGGTCTCATGCCTGATATTTTGTTTGCTTACCACGCTGAGGACGCATAGCAGGATCCAAGCTGACAGTCAGGCAGAGCTTGAGATCACGCTAGAGGCTAAGTTAATTAGTCCTGTCATCGCAACGCTAAACTAGCGTCAAAAAACGCTTTAGATTGCCGAAATATACATTTAGCGTTATTCCTGAAAACAAACAAAATGGATTGATCCGTATGAAGAAACTCTTACTTCTTTTTCCGCTGGTGTTTACTGCGCCAGTACAGGCTTCTGAAGTCACGGTAGGTCAGGTTTGCAAGGCTGCTTCTGCTGCGATGTTTGGCCGTGACCATAAGATCATGCAGCTGGATAAAATAGAATCAGGTATTGCTTACGTACATTATATCCGACAGAACGATGGCACCCGTTGGGCAATCAAGTGCAAACTTATAGGTGATCAAGTTATGTGGGCATCTGACAATCCTGACAGCACCGGTCGCTGGCGGGATGATCCTGCAGACGGTACAGTCAAATATGCTGTTGATGGTAGAAAAATAATTATTACCGAGCTCTACAGTGACGGTTCCAGTACCTCGAACTCTTATCCCTTGAAGCAGCTAAAATGACTATGACCTGCTTTCCGTTGATTACGACACCTCAATATTAGTCATGTAGTTGTGGGAGTCGCGAACTTCCGCTTTTCGCTCAAAGCAGACCGTCACGTTCCCATTTTATTTTTTTTGATAAAACTGATGTTTGTATTGAGCCTTCATTAATGAAGGCTCTATATTGGATCTTCCTATTGCAGATCTTTTTCATTCAGAAATTTACTCACCAAATCGGCAATCTGCACATTATTTAAATCAGAGAACGGGAAGTGAGTATTCCCTTTGATTCCCACTTCAGGCAGATGCGTCACCGTCACATTCCCGCCATGCTTGTTCACCACATCACGCCACTCGCGAGCCATCGCCAGACGTACGCGCCAACTGTCCTGCGCGGGCATGGCGACAGGTTTATCCGGTATGTTATCGCCGTAAATAATCAGAATCGGGATTTTGGTCAGTGCCATAAACTGCTCCATTGGCACAGGCTCACCCTTCAGCGTGTCGAACGCGCTTGGCATAGGGGCTGGGAGTTCGTTTTCCGGGAAGACAAAGCTGCTGCCAGGCTCAAAGGCGACAATGGCTTTGACCTTGTCATTTTTCATCGCCGTGTACCAGCCTGGTCCGCCACCCTGAGAGTGGGTGAAGAGGATAGCGGGGCCGGATTTATCCACGACGGCGGACATCGCATCAGAGATGACATTGATATCAAACGGCCCGGTATTCGGGGTCATCTGACGGAAATACTGATTCAGCGCTTCTTTGTCGTGAGAGAACTGAACGCCCTTAAAATACTCTGGCCACACGCCAACGCGGAACTGGTTGAACCACATCTGCTCATCCGGTTTAGGCGTAACAGTACCTTCTACCGTCGTACGCCCGGCGCTGCCTCGACGCGGCTGATCGACGAGATAAGTTGAGAACCCGCGACGCAGGAAGATGTTCTGGAACCCTTCGCGACCATCCGGGGTACTTTTCCAGGTACGGGAGAACTGACCTGCGCCGTGCAGCATGACGATAGGGTATTTATGCGGATTCTCCGGGATTTGGTAGAACACTGAGGCATGATCGCCATGATAGGTTTGGCCAGCTGAATCCAGCGGCTTTTTCGCATCAAATGTTCCTGGGGCGGTAATGATGGTGCCACCAGCAGAAAAGCTTCCTTGTTCCTGAATGACCAGCGGCTCGGCATAGACCGACTGAGCCACCAGGCCACCCGCCATTACGCAGATGGCCAGCGTTTTTAAGATTGTCTTCAAGATGACATCCTCTGTTATGTTTGCCGTTCAATCATATCTGAGTTGTCCGCGTTAATTATTTAGCACCCCTGATTGCCCTTATTTGGCAGACTCATGAATGCGGACGATTAACTGCGTATTGTCTCTAACCAGCTGGTGACCGTTTCAGTGGTTCTTCGCTCCTGGTCGCATTCAATGACCAGCGGTTTTTCCCGACTCGCAGTTGGGGCGAGACGGGCAAGGATGTCGTCGCTGTCTCCTTTACCGTAGCCACCGTGAGTAATGAAGGGGATGAGTAATTTGCCCCCAAGGTTGTGGCTGCTGAGAAATGCTTGCACGACAGGCGGCACGCTGGTCCCCCAGATCGGAAAGCCTAAATACACGGTCTCGTAGCGTGAGATATCTGCAACGCTATTTTTTAATGCGGGTTTGACTCCCCGCTCACGCTCATTTTTCGCCTGTTCAACGGTCTGAAAATAGTCTTCCGGATAAGGCGTAGCCGGTTCGATTTCAAACAGATTGGTATTCAGGCTGCGGTGAATGACGCCCGCAATGACTCGTGTATTTCCGCTGCGGGAAAAGTACGCCACCAGAACACGGCTTTTATCCTGCACGTTTGTGGTTTCGGTCGCAGCTGATGCCAAAGAAACGTTCGCCAGCGTCAGCCCGGCAAGTGCGGTGATTAACATTCTGCGGTTGGGATCATGCTCCATAACCCACTCCTAATTGTTTGCGGGCGCCTGCTGCAGCGCCTTTTCAGCTCGCGTTGCGGCATCACTTTCGCCATGTTCACGCAGAACCTGTGCCAGCTGGCGCAGCTGCGACGTCGTCAGGCCGACCCGCATGCTTGCTCGCGTATGCGACAGCAGTTGTGATTCGACGCCCGGCGTGGCCGCTAATGCGCCAACCGTTGCCAGCTCGCGGCTTTGCCAGTCGAGGTTATCACGGGCGAAAATGTCGCCGAAAAGGTGCGTTTGCAGGAACTGGTTAATCACAGGGGCAAAATCAAACAGCGGGCCCTGGACGAGAGCGCCTGAGATTTTTGTCTGGTTTGCGGTACCGACACGGCGAAGCTCATCCCCGACAGGGATCGGGGCAACCGGTTCTTTACCCTCAACGTCTTTGATACCACGTTGTTTACGTGCTTCGACGACCTTCATCAGTTCGCTAAGTGCATTCAGGCTACGGGGAAAGCCTGTGTAGGCATAAAGCTGGACGAGAATCTCTTTGGTTTCGTTTATCGTGAGCCCGGCATCCAGTCCCTGATTCAGGTCTGCATTCAGCTTATCCATCTGACTGCTGGCCATCGATGCCGCAATCAACGAGATGGCCTGTTGGCTGGCTGACAACGTATCTGAAACCGTTTGTTCGTGGTTCATTTCTGAGGCTCCTTTATTGACGGACGCAGCATGTGCCGCGAGACCAAAACCAAAGGTCAGCAGTACCGCTGCCGCTAATTTTTTAATGGGCGTGGTATTGTTCATCTGTCACTTTCTCCATCCAGTTAACGCTTTTGCCATCCACAATCCCGGTTATCGCCAGATGCGTCATCGCGCTGCCGGGGGCCGCCCCGTGCCAGTGTTTGACGCCTGCCGGGCAAGAGACAACGTCACCGGCGCGGATAACCTGCACCGGCTGGCCTTCTTGCTGGGTGAGCCCAACACCTGAGGTCAAAATCAGCCGCTGACCTGCCGGATGCGTATGCCAGGCGGAACGAGCGCCGGGTTCAAACGTGACATAAGCCCCGGAAGCACTGATGTCGTTATCCGGTTTGAAGAGAGGATCAACCCTGACACGACCGGTAAAGTTCTCGGCTGGCCCGAACACCGCGTTCTGACTTCCTGCAGGGGCGATATGGACAGCGGGATTTTGCTCCGCTGCCCAGGATGAAAATGTAATAGGCAGTAACAGCCCGAGGTAACGTAAATGTCCGATCATGCAAAGCGTCCTTATCAATGAAGAGGGGATTGCCTGCGATGATTTTATCGAGGGGGTGATGACGTCAGGCTGACGCCCCCCTGACAATTCTGTCAGTTAACACGGGTCCCGGCTCAGCGCCGGATTGTGCATTGCCCGCCGCCTTATCCGCTTGTATCGCAAAGGTGAGGCCAAATGTATTGATGCCACCTTCACTACGGGCAAAGACATCTCCCCGGTGCATAATGGCGACGGCACGCACGATCGACAGGCCCAGTCCATGATGGGTATCACTCCTGGTTCGGGAGGTATCAACGCGATAGAACCGCTCGAAAAGCCGGTGTAAGTGCTCTGGTGCTATCGGATCGCCCGGGTTTGAAACTTCAACACAGGCCTGATGACCGGTTTCGCTTAACCGCACCGTAATCGTGCTGTTGGAGGGGGAGTGTCTTGCGCTATTTTCCAGTAAATTAGCCAGTGAGCGGTGGAGCAGTCGTCGGTCGATGTGCGCGGTGACATCGCCCTGAACATCCAGAGAGAGCTGTTTCTCAGCAAAAGAGGGTTCCACATACTCCGCTGTTTTCAGTGTTTCTTCCCGCAGGGAGACCTGCGTAAGCTGGGAAGCATGTTCACCCGCATGGGCATGGGACAGGAACAGCATGTCGTTAACGATAGACGTCATGCGTTCAAGTTCTTCCAGATTGGAGCCCAGTAACTCTTCCAGTTCATCCTGCGAGCGTCGGCGCGAAAGCCCCAGCTGCGTCTGGCCAATCAGGTTAGTCAGCGGAGTCCGGAGTTCATGCGCAACATCGGCATTAAAGCTTTCGAGCTGTCGCCAGGCGACCTCTTGCCGTTCCAGCACGCCATTAAAAGATGATGCTAATTGCTGTAATTCGTCAGGTAATGCTTCAGTATTCAGGCGGTGACCATGGTCCCCGGGAGCGAGTTGCCGGGCCTGTTTACTAAGCGCTCCAACGGGACGAAGACCGATCCTTGAAACGACGTATCCCAGTAAGGCGACAATCACGACGCCCAGTGCGGTAATGATCAGTAATGTACGCGTGAACGCATCGAGTGTGCCCATGTACGGCGTGGAGTCGATGGCAACCACATAGCGAAGCTCAGGCCTTTCACCGTTGGCGGGGATCGTTTTCACTAACAGAAACAGCGAGCAGGCACCTTCTGATGCGCCGGGCACTTTATTAAAGCCTTCCTGCAAAGAAGACCACTGAACACCCACCGGTGGTGTTCCCCCCATGCTAAAGCGTGGGTTATCGCTTACTATCCAGTAGCGAACGCGCTCGCCTTCAGAATTGGTTAATACGGTGAATTTATTGGCCAGCGTCGACCAGTCGTCAGCCGAGGTTCGTGCGGTGATCCACGGACTCATTAATGATTCCCGGAACAGCAGTTCGTTGTGCATCTGCTTTTGCAAAGAATCATGCAAGGAGCTTCTGAGCAGGATACCGATAACGGACACAATCAGCAGCGCGGATAAGGCAAACATCAGCGCCAGGTGAACGGAGATGGAACGCTCAGGCATGCTTATCCCCTTCATTTATTTGGACCGGACTTCAAGAACGTACCCCATGCCACGAACGGTATGTAACAGCTTGATATCGAACGGCGCATCCACTTTGGCCCGAAGTCGTTTAATAGCCACTTCAACCACGTTGGCATCGCTATCAAAATTCATGTCCCATATTTGCTCAGCTATCATCATCTTTGACAGTATCTCTCCCTGATGCCGGGCCAGAAGGCTCAGCAGGGAAAACTCTTTCGCGGTCAGCTCCAGGCGCGTTCCGGCGCGAAATACGCGGCGAGCCAGCAGGTCGAGATGCAGATCGTGAATTTGCAGTTGGGTGATGTCTGCGCCATCCGTAGAGCGGCGGCGCACCAGTGCCTGAATTCGCGCCACCAGCTCAATAAGGGAAAAGGGCTTAGGGAGATAATCATCTGCGCCAAGGCGAAGTCCTTTTACGCGCTCATCAACCGAACCCCGTGCCGAGAGCATCAGCACAGGCGTCTGTTTTGCTGCTCGCACCCCCTCGAGTACCCGGTAGCCGTCCATCCCCGGCAGCATCACATCCAGTATTATCGCGTCGTAGTCGAACTCCAGCGCGTAATGAAGACCTTCCGCGCCATCTGCAGAGACATCTACCTTAAACCCGGACTCACCCAGCGCACGGCTGAGATAGGTTGACGTTTTTTCTTCATCTTCGACTAACAACAGGCGCATAACGGGACTTCCTCTTAACTTTTCATTGGTGCTTCAACATCGGAATAAACCTGCACGGCATCCGGCAGACGTTGCCCCTGGATAGTGATGGCATCCAGTGAGCGGGTGAGCTCGGTCATCTCAGCGGAAGTTAGCGACACGGTGGTAGCCGCTGTGTTTTGCAGCATATGGTCTTTATTGGTGGTGCCAGGGATGGGAACAATCCAGGGTTTGCGGGCCAGGAGCCATGCCAGTGCAATCTGACCCGGTGCGGCTTTTTTTCTTATTGCCCAGGTTTTCAGCAACTCAACAAGTTGTAAGTTGTGCGGGAGATTGTCGGGTGAAAATCGCGTTTCTATAGCACGTATATCACCGGCAGCGAACCGGGTATTCTCATCAATCCAGCCCGTTAAAAATTGCACGCCGAGTGGGCTCCATGGCACGAACCCAATGCCCAGCTCTTCACACACCGGAATTACCTGTTTTTCAGGGCCGCGCCAGAGCATGGAGTATTCACTTTGCACGGCGGTAACGGGTAATGCGGCATGGGCGCGTCTCAAAGTGTTGATGCCCATTTCAGACAGCCCCCAGTGCAGGACTTTTCCTTGATCCATTAAATCTTTCACCACACCGGCGACATCTTCGATAGGGATCTGCGGATCAACCCGGTGTTGATACAGTAAATCGATACGATCGGTACGCAGGCGTTTGAGCATATTGTCGACGACCTGTCGGATATGCTCCGGCCTGCTGTTAAGGCCCGGCAGACGCTTACCCGTCTGTTGGTCAATGTTCCAGCCAAACTTGGTGGCGATAACGATTTTGTCCCTGAACGGGGCGACGCCTTCCCCGAGAATTTTTTCGACTTCAAACGGGCCGTAGGCTTCAGCAGCGTCAAAGAACGTTACCCCTTCATCAAATGCCCGGTGGATAACATTGATCATCTCGGGACGCCAGGGAACGGAGGTGTCGTATTTGCGACTCATGTTCTGCACGCCCAGACCGACGGCAGAAACTTCCAGCTTCCCGAGTTTACGCTTGCCAGGAGCTGAAGGGCGTTGGCTGGGTTGTCTGGATGAATCGACCTGAGAGGATTGGCTCGCCGCTGATACGTGGGGAATCAGCGAGGCGGCGGCAATACCGGCCCCGGCGACTAATAGCTTGCGCCGCTCTGGCATTGTTGGGGCATTCTGGCTTTTCATTGATCGCTCCGTTTCTCAGAAAATTGAACATGAATCTCATTTAAGCGAGACCATTCTGCCTTTGGATTGCCAACATAAAGCTGACGGCTACCTGACAGCGCTGTCAGAAACACCTACCTATCCAGTCTGTTCCTGACAAAAATGTTATTTCCCTGTCACGATGCTGACAGCCCTCTCCGCCTAATCTGAGCCTGCAAATTTGATTCTGCGAGCCTGTATAACCAGGCCGACACTCATCGGGAGAGACCATGAAATTCACGCTTATCAGTGCAATGCTACTCACGGCAATGGCTGGAGTGACCTCAGTCAATGCGGCTGATTACAAAAAAAATCCATTCACTCTCGTCTATGACGGAGCCATCACCGAGAACGTCAAAGGTAAGGTCAACATTCACCCAGTGAAATACGATCTGCATGGCATCCAGATTGCTGCAAATGTCTATACCCCTGCTAACTACGATCCCGCCAAAAAATACCCTGCTGTAGTGGTGGCACATCCTAATGGCGGCGTAAAAGAACAGGTCGCCGGGTTGTATGCCCAGCGTCTCGCCGAACAGGGCTACATCACGATTACCGCCGACGCGGCTTATCAGGGTGCCAGCGGTGGGATGCCGCGCAGCGTGGATAAACCCGCTAATCGCATTGAGGATATCCACGGCATGGCTGACTACATCAGCCAGTATCCCGGTGTAGATACCGCCCGCCTTGGTCTGCTGGGTATTTGCGGAGGCGGCGGGTATTCACTTGTTGCGGCCGAAACTGACAAGCGGTTCAAATCGATAGCAACCATCAGCATGTTTAATTCAGGCCTTGTGCGCCGTAACGGTATGCAGGATTCACAGCTGGATACTATCCAGCAGCGTCTTCAGCAGGCTTCTGACGCTCGTGCTCAGGAAGCAGCCGGAGGAGAAGTGCTTTACTCCGGCGATGCCAACCTGACTGATGAACAGATTGCTAAATTACCCTTTGCCTTATATCGCCAGGGCTACGAGTACTACTGGAAAACCCACGCCCACCCGAACTCCACGTTTAAATACACCACCAGCAGTCTGCTGGATTTGATGAGCTTTGACGTAACGGACCATATCAATCTCATCAATAAACCACTGCTGATGATTGCCGGTACAAAAGCGGATACGCTCTATATGACTGAAGACGCGTTCGCGAAAGCCACCGGTACGAAGGACAAAGAACTCTTCCTGATCGATGGCGCTACCCATATCGAGACGTATTGGGTGCCAAAATACGTTGACCAGGCAATGCAAAAGTTAGACGTCTTCTTCGATAAAAATATTTAGTTAGCCTCCGATGACGCCCCAGCCGCGCAGGCTGGGGTATATCCATCAGCTATAGCCATTTTCCGCTTGCGTGTTCACGCGATAGACCCAGATTAACGAAGTTGCGGTTAAAGATAATTACGCTGCTTAAATAGACGCTATGAATGGAATTCATAGACCTAATCTGGAACCGGGAATGAAAACGATGGGCCTGATGTGACAGGATTGATCGGGAGAGAGTGAATCATTCACTTCAAATTACTTTCAGGCGGAGAAGCAAATGAGTACGCAAGAGCCAACATTTAGTGAGGTAGTAAAAAACAGATACTCGGCTAGAGCCTTTCTTCCATCTCCCATCCCCAGCGATATCCTCAAAGACATTTTGCTCGAAGCGCAATGCGCACCATCCAACTGCAATACTCAACCCTGGACCCTGCATATTGTTGCAGGAGATAAACTTCGTGAATTAAGCCACGTACTGACGGAAGATCTGAGGGCTGGGAACTACAGCCTTGATTTTACGTTTGATAAAGAAGCTTATCCCGAGCCATTCAGGCAACGGGCTTCGGAGCAGGGGCGCTCGTACTATCAGGCACTGGGCGTTGCGCGGGGGGATAACTTAAGTCGCTCAGAAGTGGTCGAGCGTAATGTGAGATTTTTCGGCGCGCCTCATGTTGCCCTGCTATTCATTCCTGCTGTAGGGGACAACGTTCGCGTAGCCTCAGACGCCGGTATGTATGCGCAGACATTCCTGCTTTCTCTGGCAGCTCGCGGTTACGCATGTGTTCCACAGGCAGTACTGAGTTATTTTGCCCAAACGGTGCGTAGGCTATTGAATGTTCCTGAAGGTTTCAGGCTGCTTTACGGTATTTCTTTTGGGATCCCAGATAAAACGCATCCCTCCCTGAGTTACAGGGAAGGGCGGGTATCTCTGGACGAAAGTGTCGTCTGGCATCAATAACGACGTTTTATTTTTTTATCTGAACGGTCAGTGCCATCAGGGCGCTGGCTGCTGTAAACAACGCAATTATCCAGCCCATCGTCCATGGCGTGCCATCACTGAACAGAGCGAGAAGCAGTGAAGAGATGATGCCGCTGCCGTATTGTAACGCGCCCATTAGCGCCGACGCGGAGCCAGCCACATTAGGCACTGCGTCCAGAGCGCATGCCGTGGATGTCGCCGCGATGATGCCATTCATAGAGAAGAACACGAACACAGCGCCGATAATCACGGTAATTCCACCCACACCCAGGCCGGTGGTGACCGCCAGCACTATTGCGGCAATAGTGGCGATGAATACGGCATTCCTGAGCAACGCTTCCAGTGGATAGCGGTGAACCAGACGTCTGTTGACCATGCTCACCGCCATCAATCCAACAATGTTTACTGCAAACAGCCAACCGTAATGCTGCGGGTCAACGCCGAAGTACGTGATGTACACAAACGGAGAGCCGGTGATAAAGGCGTAGGCTGCAACGTAGTAGAACGTCAGGCACAAAGTAAATCGCATGTATCTGGCGTTGGTGAGCAAGGCATAGTAGTTGTTAAAGGCTCTGGTTACGGAGGCTTGTGAGCGTTTTTCGGCAGGTAATGTTTCTGGTAACCAGAATAAAGACATCAGCATTAATGTTCCGATAATCGCCAGCAGCCAGAAAATGGCATGCCACGAGGTGACTTTAATCATCTGCCCGCCAATCAGGGGTCCGGCAATCGGCGCGATGGCCATGATTATCATCAGCGTCGAAAGCATTTGTGCAGCACGAGTACGGCTAAACAGGTCACGGATCATTGCCCGTGCCAGCATCGGCCCGGTACAGGCACCTAACGCCTGAAAAACACGCCAGAAGACAATTTGCACGATATCCGTTGATAACGCGCAGCCCACCGAGCCGATAATGAATAGACCTAAACCGATAAACAGTGGAAGTCGACGCCCATAACGATCGCTAATCGGTCCCCAAATCAGTTGTGCAATGCAAAAACCGATAAGGAACCCTGTGATTGTCAGCTCTGCGTCACCCTGCAAGTCTTTGGCCATCATGGGCATAGCCGGAAGATAGATGTCGGTTGATAAAGAGGTAACAGCCATCAGGGCGCTCAGAATGAGCAAAAATGATAGACCAGTTTTTTTTACTGTAGTTGAGTGAGTTCGTGCCTGTTGATTAAGCATGGTGATCCGTTGAGCATGAAGAGATAAGGGGATGTTAACGGGTTTGTGCTCGCTGATAATCACAGGCAGGAGGATTGGGACTATGAGTGATATTCATTAATCGAAAAAATCAGTGCAGGTTTTGTGAAGTCAACGATAAGCAGTATTCTCATCGTGAGGCCTCTTCCGGCATATGGCTCAAGTCGCCAGTACCACATGACATGCAATAACGTTCACCGTGGTAATTGTTGCCGCAGTCGCTACAGTGCCAGTCAGTCCTGAGTATCACGGGTTGAGCATCCGCCACAACTTAAGAATTCGTCTTACTTCCTTTTCCACAGGATTTACATACGGTCAGTGCTGTCGCCCATTCTCCGTTAGATCGTCGGGCCGGTGTTCAAACCACGGGCGTTCGGTGATGTATTCAGGATGGTATTGCAGCACGCTACCGCAGAGGTGGCAGGTATAACGATCGTAAGGGGCGGTCTGCGCAGTACGGGCACCGGTCAGACGACCATTCCCGTCGAGAGCGATAAAGGATTTTGCGTACATAGTATTGTTCCTTACCGCCAGACAACATACAGGCGTCAGCCGTCCCGGTACGGGCAGCGTGGTCAGGGTGTGAATGGCGGGTCAGTTAAGAAGTATCAGAAGGGGAGTAAGTCTGCGTTTTGGCTGGGGGAACTGCATGGATTAGGAGGATGGTTGTAAAAAGGGAGTGCCTATTAATTATATTAATTAACCTAAATTAATTTTTACTTCCTAATCACCCTAAAATCCCTTACTGGACTGTAGATGCAGCCTAACTCAGTGGTTCAGCTGCCGTCCGCCACGCAAAGCAGACATACTCGTCCATCAGCCTAGTCAGCGCAGGGTTTTCAGCCTGCCGGTCACTGATCCAGATATCCATCTCTTTGTCTTTTTTGAACCTAAGGTTGTCGGTCCAGTCATCAAGGCAATTACCCAGCATCAAATCGTACCAGCACAGCCAGACCAGCTTCAGACGCAGCTCGCTACCGCTGAACTGGCGGAACAAACTGATGAGCCTGTTTGCCAGAGGACGCTGTTTTAAACGCACGCACTCAGACAGCAGAATACCTTCCAGCATGGGATGGTGAGCCAGCAGATGTTCCTGGGTAAATAAGCTGATACTCAGATCATCATTGACCGTCAGCGATGCTGCTGCTCTGCCATAAATAATTCGGTGCAGGCAGTGGGGAACAACAGCAATAGCCTCTTCCTCTGCCGAAAATTTAAGGCTGCCAACCGTCAGGGTATGGTGGTGGTAGATATTCTGGTGGCACATACCCGATCTTACCGTCAGCTTCGTAAAATCAGTCAACCAGACCTGGTAATATTTATAAAGCTCTTCGTAACGAGGTTTGTAATCTTTCATGGTCCATATTTCTTCTGGCTTAAATTGCAGACAGCAGAAAACCTCCGGAGCAACCGGATAATCATTTTTATGCTGTCGGTTTAGTTAACGCGGGTAGGGTGAATTACATGCGGGACTGGTTAATACGTTCCTGAAGCCAGGCTTCCACCTCACTCTGTAGCCATCGTGAGCTTCGCCCCAGTTTGATCGGTTTAGGAAACTCACCGTCTTTGATGAGCTTGTAAAACCACTTATCGGTTAACCCGGTCAGACGTGTGATAAAAGCCATATCGACAAACTGATCTTCAAGCAGGGAAGGTTTACTGGTCATGACTGGACTCTCCGGTAGCTAAAGGGGACCGGAGTCGGTTTATTAATTACTGCTGCCCGCTCCGGCATAGGTACCGGTGGTGCTGTAAAAAAGTGTCGCTAGCTTATTCTGTTTTTCTGGGGCGGCCCTGTCTTGCAGGTTCAGGAACCTCATTACATCCCCAAATCAGACAACCATTCTTCTGGGATTCTTTCGTCAGATAGCTGGCAATACGCCTCAGGCTATTAACGTCCTCGTTGTTGTTATAATCAACGATGTTATTGATGTTGTCCTGACAGTAGTCCTTCGGTTTGCAACGTTCGTATTTCCCTTCGTTGTTAGTTATCTTCAGCCACAATTCACCTGTCTGCTGAATAAACGGAAATGACTTCTGATGCTTCTGTCCTTTGAGATAAAAAATGGCATGAGTATGGATAGCATTTGTTTTTGTCCATTCCAACACCCAGAAGCAACCGCAGAGTGCAGGCATCTGCATTACAGCCTGAGTTAACTCCCGGAGATCATCCTGTATCTCAAATGAGGAATTACGAATGAATCGGTTAGTACCACGTTGGTAATCAAAATCCATTCGAAATGCCAGTATTTTTGAGTGACATTCAAGGATCTGATTCAAATGGTGGTTAATCATATTCAGCAGGAAATCATTGGGAGTGATTTTTTTAAAGTGTGGGTAATATCTCTGCATTGTGTTGTTCCTTTGGATGAGCCCAAAGGAACTGTGGGAACTGTTTTTTTGTAATGTAACCAGGAATGTTACCAGCCTGGCTGAGCCAGCTTGTTACTGTTAGTAATGTACCATCTACTGGTGGGGTAGTTGTAACATGTTGAGATCTACTTCCCTATAATACCAATTAACCTTAATTATCAAATTTCGGACAAGCAACCCCATGCTGATAGCCAATGAGTCTCATACCTGATAAGAAGCGTTTTATCGAGATCCTGTATATGTTGGCTTAAACATTTTCAGTAAACATTGGAAGGGGTTATTCATGGTCCTTGTTCGCTATAACAATCGGTGATGACGTAAGAATTATGTATTGGCTACTTCATCGGCTGGACCAGCGTTGATGATGAACAGGGTTATGCTACCACCATCTTACGGGTGAAATGTGACTTGCATCGCAATAAAATGAGGTTTTTATGCTATTGTTATGCACATTGTTAAATTTGCATAACGAATAACCATTGTGAGAATAACATTTAACTCAGATAGTGAATTGACAATTAATACAATTGATAGATATGCGAAAAGCTATGGAATATCAAGATCGAAAGTAATTTCTGATTTACTTGATTCAATATCACCCGCTCTTGATTATCTGGTTTTTCAAAACAACTTAAAAAGCGAAATGGAAACTAAATTATTAAATTTATTTGCATATGAGCTTAAAGAGGTAGAAGCTAAAGTATCTAAGGATGAGTTTTTTTTAGGCATTTTTATCAAAGTATAAAAAAGATTTCCTACGTATTTGTAAGTGAAGATACAATTCGATTTTCACTTCCCGACAGAGAATTATGGTGTGGCCTTAGAGAAAAATTTAAATTAAAAGTAAGTGAGTTAGTCGAAATATATAGGCCTTTTGATAATGGCCACTATGTTTGTGTTCTTTATCCTGATCCTCTTGAAGAGGGAATGTACACATCAGTTATAATTAACTTCATGTCGTTAGTAGTCGATAACTATTGTTTCGATATTAATTCTCTGTGTTTTGTAAGAGAGGAAGATTTCCTTTATTGCGCCATTAACGATTACATGAAAAGAAATCTTAAATACAAAAATCGGTTGCATCTCTCATGGGCTCCGCTAACAAAAATTGCGGACGGATATCTGTTTATGGCAGTAATACGCAAAGAAAACTCAAACTATGCGGTCAAATAAGAAGGAGATTTTACAGTAAACTTCCCTTACGATATATGGAAGCAATAATCCAAATATTTTCAGACAGATATTATCTCTGCGAACCATCCCTACTTCTTCACTGAAGTGGGGGTTTTATTTTTCTGTCTGAGAAAATGTTATGAATAAAAGTGAAGGACAACTGTCCTTGCAGAACTCGCTTAATGGCTTGCCCCAATGGGTATCTGAACGCATTCTGCAGCAGATAAATCAGTTAACCCAATACGAGCCTGTAATAGGTATTATGGGTAAAACTGGCTCGGGCAAGAGCAGCCTATGCAATGCCCTATTTTCCGGCGATGTTTCGCCGGTCAGTGATGTAGCGGCCTGTACTCGGAAAGCGTTGCGATTTCGCCTGCAGCTCGGCAAGCGCTTAATGACAATTATGGACCTGCCTGGTGTAGGGGAGTCCAAACTGCGGGATGCTGAATATGCCGCGCTTTACCGTAAAGAGCTTCCCCGGCTGGACCTGGTGCTGTGGTTGATTAAAGGCGATGATCGGGCGCTGGCGGTGGATGAACATTTTTACCGTCAGGTGATTGGTGAGTCTTACCGGCATAAGGTGCTGTTTGTTATCAGCCAGGCCGATAAGGCTGAGCCCACCAGTTGCGGAGAACACTTATCCACGGAACAGAAACAAAATATCAGCCGTAAAATCTGCCAGTTACATGAACTCTTCCAACCTGTAAACCCTGTCTGCGCGGTGTCGGTACGTTTGCAGTGGGGGCTGCGGGTGATGGCTGAACGGATGATCCGTTGTCTGCCACGTGAGGCCAGCAGCCCGGTGGCGATACAGCTTAGTGCTCCACTTCGTACCGATGCCGTTAATAAAAAAGCCCGTGACGATTTTGGTGAAACGGTCGGCTCGGTACTGGATACAGTAAGTTCCATGCCCCTGATACCAGCCCCGGTTCGGACAATAATCCAGGCTGTACGCGATACCGTGGTATCGGCCGCCCGCGCCGTCTGGAATTTTTTCTTCTGAATTATTAGTAGTTTAACCAGTTATTTCCTGAGCCCTGTTGCGATTATGCGACAGGGCTTTTTTGTTTTCATTCTTCCATCATGAGGAGTCTGCTTATGACCCGTCTGGCTTCGCGCTTTGGCGCAGCAAATCTTATTCGTCGTGACCGTCCGCTAACCCGCGAAGAGCTTTTTCGTGTGGTGCCCAGCGTATTCAGCGAGGAGAAGCATGAGTCACGCAGCGCACGGTATACCTGGATACCAACCATTACCGTTCTTGAGAACCTGCAGCGCGAAGGCTTTCAGCCGTTCTTTGCCTGCCAGACCCGGGTGCGTGACCCAGGGCGTCGCGAGCATACAAAGCATATGTTACGCCTGCGCCGGGAGGGACAAATTACTGGCAAGCAAGTCCCGGAAATCATTCTGCTCAATTCTCATGACGGCACCAGCTCGTATCAGATGTTACCGGGATTATTCCGTGCGGTATGCCAGAACGGGCTCGTCTGCGGCGAGTCGTTTGGTGAGGTGCGGGTACCGCACAAAGGGGATGTGGTGAGTCAGGTGATTGAGGGGGCTTATGAAGTGCTGGGGATTTTTGACCGTGTGGAAGAGAAGCGGGATGCCATGCAGTCTCTGATGCTGTCGCCACCGGCACAACAGGCTCTGGCTCAGGCTGCACTGACGTACCGTTTCGGTGAGGACCACCAGCCGGTGACAGCACCTCAGGTGCTTTCCCCCCCGGCGCTGGCAGGATGAGAGCAATGACCTGTGGACCACATACCAGCGTATTCAGGAGAACCTGATTAAGGGTGGGCTCAGTGGCCGGAGTGCAAAAGGCGGGCGAACGCATACCCGTGCCGTGCGCGGCATTGACGGCGACGTTAAGCTCAACCGGGCGCTATGGGTGATGGCGGAAGCTATGCTCTCCGGATTTGCGGCAAACGGATGTTAGCTCCGGCAGCGTACGGACATCCCCTGTCCGTTCGTTGATCGATTTCCAGGCAGGCTTTCCTTGATAAGGCTACGGAACCGCATTCTGATTGCATTCAGCATGCAGAAAAAATACCGCTTCCGCTGTCCGTATCCTGTCCGACCCTCTCGTTACACTAATCACTTAATTTTCAGTCCATTAACAGGGTGGAGAACGCCTCTCATGTCTCAGTCTGAGCGCCGCCATGAGCGCCTTGCGGTCCGGCTGTCGCTGATTATCAGCCGTCTTGTGGCGGGAGAAACGCTGGTCATACAGACACTGGCCGCCGAATTTGGCGTGTCAGTACGCACATTGCGTCGGGATTTTCGCGAGCGTCTGGCCTATCTCGATCTGGAATTCCGTAACGGGCAGTGTCGTCTGCTGTCCGGCAGCCGTCAGAGGGAGCTGACGGTGCAGACCTTTGTCCGTCAGTCCGGTGTGGAGGCGCTTTTTCCGGATATAGACAACCAACTGGTCAACTCTCTGTTGAGTGCCAGCGAGTCTCCCTGCCTTATCTGGCACAGCACCAACGCCAGAACACAGGCACGGACTGAAGTTTTTACGCGACTGATTCGCGCCATCACTGAACACCGTCGGGTAACGCTTCTGGCAGAAGGCCATCGTTGCACAGGTCTGGCTCCCTATCGACTGGTGTGCAGTGACGGCTGCTGGTACCTGACCGGCGAACATGGAGGACATATTACGGTTTTCACGCTGGGTGATATTCACACGGTCACATTCAATCCGGCGCTTTTTGTCCCGGATACACAGGTACGTAACCTGTTGTCACACCCCGATTTTCTTCGGGTTTTACCTCACTTTCAGACTTTCCATTCACTTTTCGTTGTCGGTGACGACGGTTTTTCACCCTTTAAGGAGCAAAGATGAAATTACTCACTGCAACCACGCTGGCGCTCAGCCTGTGCGTCGGAACAGTTTTGCCAGTAGCCGCTGAAAATATCGTGGGTACGGTTAAGGCCTGGCAGTACATGCAGGCAGATGGCTGGAAATCAGCTGATGGTCTGGACAACCATACCCTTAGCAACGCGCTGTATGGTGCCAGAGTGATCGATAATTATCCCTGGACCCGGCAATTCTTGCTACGTCAGGGATACAATGGAGGCTATTTTCTGGCCGATAAAAATACTAAAACGGTACGCAAACTGGCGCTCAAAACAGCCAGTGGTTCTTCCTCCGATTTGACATCTGTCTACCAGGGTGAGGGAAAGGCATGTGGTTTCGTTCTGATTGATACACAGGCTGCATTGCTTGACGAGGCACAGCAGCGAGCGAGTGGAACTGATGACCCGGCAGAGACAGTGCGAGTAGCCCGTACAAAATTTCAACCAAACACCTTGATAGTCGTGCCTGATAACTGTGTCAATCCCAAACAACAGGCCGCGCTGGAGGCTAAGCGCTCTCAAAAAGACAGGGAGCTGCAGCAATGGGTGGCAAAGCAGAGTATGGCTGAACTCTGCCGCCGAACCGGTAACTGTTGAGGATCTGGTTACAGATGTTTTAACCGCGCCAGATGGCTTGCAGGTATATCTGGTTCAATCCGGTTCGCATTTATTCAGGAAGAAGACCATGCTAAAAATAGCGACCTCTGTTATCCCGGCTTTAATTCTCTCGCTCGCGGCTTTCAGCGCCGGTGCCGCGCAGCTTCCGGAAAGCCTGATGGATAAAGACAATCCCGGCCAGGAATACTGGTGCCAGGGTAATGACATTAACACTACCGTCTGCTCATTGACTGATGTCAGTAATGACCGTAAGTTTGCCCTGATTCAGGATCTGCCCGGTCCAGCCTGCGAAGATTTAAGCTTCGGTGTTATTGACCTGGTATTTAACACCGGACTTAACATTCCTTATGACGGCGGTGACTGCAAAGGGGATGTAAAGGCCGGGTTTGTGCGAGGCACAAAAGATAATGCCCTGTATGTGAAGATTGTCCGGGGCAGCAAAACTTTGCGCCTGTATAAGGTACAGACGGGTTTCTGACTGAACCCGCACCACAATACTCTCTCAAAGCCCCCGACGCGTCTGCGTCGGGGGCTTTGTTTTTAAGATTATCAAAATGTCTGAATTTCAATTACTGCCGCCGGGACCTTTCACCCGACAGCAGGCCGAAGTGGTTACCCGCCGGTATTGTAACATCAGTATTGAAGACGACCTGGGTAGCCACTTCCACCTAGTGGTTCGTGACTCTGAAGGTCGAATGGTCTGGCGGGCGTGGAGCTTTGAAACGGATGCCGGTGAAGGACTTAACCGCTATATCCGGCAGTATGGCATCCTCAGAGCATCCTCCTGCTGACCACACCCATTCATCATTACTTCATATCCCCCATACGCCAGCTATCGTCGCTGGCGTTTTTTATTGACGGAGAATATCCATGACGACAGAAACTCAACGCGAATTGATGCCCGCTAATGAACCTCAGTTTGACCTTACAGCAACACCAGTACCTGACGAACAGCGCATCCGCTTCTGGCCGCTGTACTTTGGCGCTATCCCGCAGTGGATAACGCTGGAACCCCATATTTTCGCCTGGATGGACCGCTTCTGTGATGAGTACAGCGGTGGTATCTGGTCCTTCTACACGCTCAGCAATGGCGGCGCGTTTATGGCCCCTGATGCTGACGTTGACGATAAATGGCATCTGTTGAATGGCATGAACGGCAATGGTGCGCAAATGAGTGCGGAAGCCGCAGGTGTCGCTGTCTGCCTGATTGAATACAGCCATCACGCCTGTCGCACCAAATGCGATGCCATGACGGAGCACTATTACCGCCTGCGGGATTACGCCCTGCAGCACCCTGAATCCAGCGCCATTCTGCGCATTATTGATTGAGGATACTCATGATGGAACAGTCACTTACCCCACTGGCTCCGGTACTCCCACTTAGCGCTCAACGCACTGTGCAACATGCCCTGGCCCTGCTTGACCGCCACCTGCGCGAAACAGGCGTGGCATTCACCTCCACTCAGGCTGCCCGTGACTGGCTGAAACTGAAAATGGCGGGACTGGAGCGAGAGGAGTTTATGGTGCTTTATCTCAATCAGCAGAACCAGTTGCTTGCCCATGAAACACTATTCACCGGCACCATTAACAGTACCGAGGTACATCCTCGCGAGGTGGTCAAGCGGGCCCTGTACTTCAATGCGGCAGCAGTATTATTTGCGCATAACCACCCTTCCGGCGACACCACACCCAGTCAGGCTGATAAAGCTGTCACGCAGCGTCTGGTGCAGGCGCTCCAGCTCGTTGATATCCGTGTGCCTGACCACCTTATCGTTGGTGGCACGCAGATATTGTCGTTCGCTGAACACGGTCTGCTTTGAGGTCTGCCATGAAAATTATCAGTAAACGCCGGGCGATGACGATTTACCGTCAGCATCCGGCTTCCCGCATTTTTCGCTACTGCACCGGCAGATACCAGTGGCACGGCAGTGTCTGTCATTACACTGGTCTTGTAGTTCCTGACATTCCCGGTGTGCTGGCGATATACGCCGAACGCCGCCAGGACCGCAACGGGCCCTATGCCTGTCTGATGAGTATCACCCTGAACTGACAATAAAGGAAAAGCTGATGAGGAGTAACGCTACATGGGGACTGCAACGTGATATCACACCGCGTCTGGGAGCCCGTCTGGTGCAGGAGGGCAACCGGCTCCACTATCTGGCTGACCGGGCAAGTATCACCGGTAAATTCAGTGACGCCGAATGCCTGAAGTTGGATGTCGCATTCCCGCATTTTATCAGTCTGATGGAATCAATGCTGACTACTGGTGAAATGAACCCTCGCCATGCCCACTGTGTCACCCTGTACCGCAACGGTTTTACCTGCGAAGCCGATACTCTTGGTAGCTGCGGCTACTTATATATCGTTGTTTATCCCACTCAAAGCTAAGGAAGGTGCGAATAAGCAGGTCATTTCTTCCCAAGCTGACTCGCTGATTA
>OKDC01000117.1_pt1 | contig 19872 bp, 30 predicted proteins | sample 1610511 | NCBI WGS metagenome assembly OKDC01 (sample SAMN04436657, study PRJEB24849) | human gut metagenome | biome: human gut; feature: NICU; material: stool | host: Homo sapiens | place: USA: Saint Louis, MO | collected 2010-05-28
ACGAGGCTTCCGTTGACCGGCTCCCTTCCGGTATCAAAAAGAACATATGTACCCTCTGGTATGCTGAGCCCGATCGGGGCAGTCATGGATTCCCCCTCGACCAACAACCAGAACGCATCCCCCTGGATGTGAGCGTCTGATTCGAGCCATAGATCGATATCTTTAAGTGCATACGGCTCGCACGCTTCCGACCAATGCCCAGCCTGAATCTTGCTTAATACAGGGTATTTAATGCCTGGGGTGTACTGGCCTACATACTTGGCATTCGATGTGGCGGCAGCACTCATTGCAGATATTTCTTTCGCAAGGCTGGGGCTAAAATCAGAGACGTCCACCTGGAGGGCTCTGGCAAAAACAGCAGCCACGGCAGCATTAAGGGCATTCCTGCCATTCAAGTAATGCCCAACGCCACCCTGAGATATGTCTAGCATGTCAGCTATTGATTGCTGTGTTATCCCAAGCTCTTTTTTCTTGGCTTCATAGAGGGCTTTCAGCCTTTCTGCGTCAGCGATCTGAGCCGATGTCAGTGTCTTTTTCTTTTCCATTTTCAAATAGTAATACCAATGCTCTTATTTTAAAAATACTCGCGGTATTGCAATGTTTAATACTTGTGGTATTGTTTGCTCATGAGTTGATAGGAGCTAACCACATGAAAATTTCTTTAGCTGAATACGTTGACGAAGTTGGACAGGCAAGAGCTGCTGATGCCATCGGCGTTCACCAGACCGCAATTAGTAAAGCTATCCGGGTAGGGCGGAAGATTTTCGTTAACACCCTGCCTGATGGAAAAATTAAGGCTGAAGAGATCAAGCCTTTCCCACATAACAGAAATCCTGATTAAACAAAGCTGAATTGAGCAGTCAGCGGGTTCTGACTGAGTAATTCAGCCATTCCAAACAACACCAGAGGAAGTATTGCAGATGGAGAGTTCAACGACACGCAACAAAGTGGAGGCTCGCAGGATAGAAAGCTGGTTACACAGCCAGATAGCTGAACTGGGAACCACGAATATCGCCAAAGTGGCCGGAGTGAATAAGTCGACGGTGAGTCGCTGGCGGGAAAGTCTGCTGCCGAACATGTCGCTACTGCTGGCCATCCTGATTTCTAACAGGCCGGGAGAAAAAGGTGACTTTGAAGCATGAGTGGGAACGGAAAGGCGAAAGCCGCAGTGCTGGAACACTAACGGCTTTCTACGCGAATTAACTGAACAAATTCACAGGAGTAATTATGCCTAAGAGCAACAGATTTTACCAGGCACAAACACACAAAAATGTTACCCGCGATCGCTTCATTCGCTCGGTTAACCCGGTGGTTGGCATGAAAATGCGCGCCATCCTGGAAGAGCTGAAACGGAAGGAGGAAGGCCGTGAGTAACGTATCCAATTTAGCCGAAGCCAGAGAGGCCAGAAGGCTCCAGAAACCGCGCACGAATGACGGTAAGGGGTTTGCCTTGCTGCACCGTAAAATTATGGATGTGCCGTTCTACAAGGATGCTGAGGCGGCTCATCTATGGGTTCACCTGCTCCTGCGCGCTAATCACGAACAGACACTGGTATCGACTGATGTCGGCGATGTGATGTGCGAAAGAGGGGAGTTCATCACCGGGCGAAACACCCTGGCAATGGAAACGGGGTTAACCGCTGATCGCGTTAAATCACTGCTCCGTAAATTCCAGAACCTGGGCATGATCACCACCAAATCGAACAACCGCTTCACTGTTCTAAAAGTGGTCAAATATGACGAATATCAGTCAAATTTTTGTCCAGCCGATGTCCAGCCGATGTCCAGCCAAAACGCAGTAGTACCAATGTCTGCGGAGGTGGAGTGTCCAGCCGGTGTCCAGCCAGTGTCCACAGATAACAATATATTAAATAACTTACTACCTAACGGTAGTAAGTATGTCGCAAATAACCAGAAACCGGCTGAAGAGAAAAAATCACGCTTGTCATGCGATGAAGTGTGGCAATGCCTGAAAGACGAACTTCCTGAAGCCAGGGGATGGAGATGCCTCACTGATGAGCGACGCAATCTGATCTGCACCTTCTGGAGCAAGGCGAACAAAATCGCTCGCAACCTTGATGGTAAGCCGATGGACATGGATGGTTTTCGCGACTACCTCCGCTACATCGCTCAGAACTGTCGCTGGATGCTGGAAGACCGACCAGACCAGAAGTCAGGGAAGACATGGCGCCGCATGAAATTCGATAAGTTTCTGACGGAAAAACTCTACATCGAAGTGCGTGAGGGGGACCGTGATGACCGCTGATTTCATGACACCTCCGCACAGCATTGAAGCAGAGCAGAGCGTGCTGGGCGGGCTCCTGCTGGATGACGACAGCAGCGAGCGTACTCAGAAGGTACTTTCGATTCTCAAGCCGGAATCGTTCTACTCGCGTCAGCACCAGGTCATTTTTGCTGAAATGCGCCAGATGTACCGCGACCATAAGCCTGTCGATCTGCTGACCCTGTTTGATGCTCTCGATAGCAAGGGTCTGACGGAAACCGTTGGTGGCTTTGCATACCTGGCTGAAATGTCGAAGAACACGCCAAGCGCGGCGAACATCGTGGCCTATGCAATGCGTGTCCGTGAGACCGCTATGGAGCGCTACGGCATCGAGAAAACAACGAAGGCGATCGAGTTGCTGTACTCCCGCAACGGGATGACGGCAGAGCAGAAATTCGATGCCATTCAGGGGCTGTTCACTGAGATAACCGAGCACGTAAAAACCGGCCGGCGGACAGGGCTTCGCACTTTCTATGACGCTGTCACTGACTGGTCAGCAGAATTCGACGAAAGGCTCAAGCCGGATGGTCGTTCCCGCGGGTTGTCGACCGGGATCCGCTCTCTGGATGAGCTTCTCGGTGTGAAACGCATTGTGCGTGGCAGCCTGTTCGTTATCGGCGCTCGCCCGAAGATGGGTAAAACCACGCTCTACACCCAGATGGGGATCAACTGCGCGACGGTCGAGAACGAGCCGGCCCTCATGTTTTCTCTGGAGATGCCGGAGGGGCAGATGGTGGAGAAAATCACTGCGCAGAAAGGGCGGATCTCGCCAAACCTGTTTTACCCGGACATGACGAAGGACGACTACGGGTATCAGGGAGACTGGAATGGCGACCTGAAAAAAGCTACTGGCGTTATGGGCGCCCTGATTGATACCAACAACCTCCTGATTGACGACACTCCCGGTATTTCACTGGCGCACGTCATGGCTGAGTCACGCCGCATCAAGCGAGAACGCGGCAAGGTTGGGATGATCCTCGTTGACTACCTGACGCTGATGACTGCCGATAAGGCAGAGCGTAATGACCTGGCTTACGGGCTGATCACCAAAGGCCTCAAGACTCTGGCTAAGGAGCTGGATTGCGTCGTGGTTCTCCTGACTCAGCTTAACCGTGAGCTTGAGAAGCGAACCAATAAGCGCCCCTTGCCGAGCGACTCCCGCGACACCGGGCAGATTGAACAGGACTGCGATTACTGGCTGGCCATATACCGGGAGGGCGCCTACGACGAGAACGCAAACCAGAGCGACACAGAGCTCCTCCTGCGCCTTAACCGGCATGGTGAGACTGGTGTTGTCTATTGCGAGCAACGTCACGGGGCGATTTATGACTGCGATCAGGAGGCTGCCAGTCAGCGCCGGCGCGAGAAAGAGGAAAAACCAACCAAGCGGGGTGGATTTTGATGAAAAAGAACTCTGGCAAACAAGCCGTTATTAACTTCATCGGCCAGCATCCTGGCTGCAGCTTTCAGGATATCCGCCGCGGTACCGGGCTTGATCCTTCAGTGGTCAATTCCTCCCTGTGGCAGCTGAACAAAGACGGCCAGGTTAAGCGTGAAGGGGAATGTCGCAGCTTTCGCTACACCCTGATTGACACGACGGCTGTCACCGAAAGCGATCCGGAGTTTTATCGCCAGCGTCCTGGCGATGTAAACCCAATGACCAACCTTTTTAACCAGTGCCTGGCGGGAGTAAGAAAATGACTAATAAAACCGAATTCAAATTTGGCGATTACGCCATCATCGAACATAAACGTCACGGCGCACCTAACGAGATGTTTGTTCATAAGGTCATTGACCAGCTTCGCTCTAACACCTGGGTTGATGTTCCTGTTCAGTCTCCTGCAACTGAAACCATACATGACGAGATGGAGGATGTTTGTCTTTGCATCTGCTGTGGAGTTGACGAGACCGAAGTACGCCGTTATCGCGTCAAAGATATGCTTCACCGCTCTCCCGTCTATGCGGTGACTGATGAAAAGAAAGGTTCGACTATCACACTACAGGCAGTAAACGAGCTCATCGCTTCCCTGGAGAGCGCAGGCGAGCTGTCGATCAAAGAGACAAAGGTTATGGCGCTGGCGAAAGCGTTTAAGCAGCTGGCTGAGGAGAATGTGGCGTTAGCTCTGGAAAATGTAGCGATGAAACAGATCGTTGACTCCGTAACCAACCTGGATAACGAACCTCAGTACCACGACGAAGGCATGGGGTGCGGACTGGAAGACCGAGGTATTACTGACCGGTACGATGCCTGCCGCTATGGCTGGGATGAAGCTATGGAGCGGATATACGGCGAAGTGATCCCTTGTGCCGATGAGCTGGATTTTTCCGCCACCGATGCCTACCTGGCCGGGATTAAGGCTGATGGGGTGGAGGAGTTTGCGGCAAAACTTCGAATTCCTGGTGATTACCAGTTTTTTGACGCTTTAGCAAAAGGGGTTGCACTTGCTGCTGACGACTTCGCCAAGCAGCTGCGCGAGGGGGACGACAAATGACTGATAAAATTTTAGATGGGCAAGGTAATGAGATCGTATTGGGTTACGCATATAAGTTTGTTTTTGCAATGCCGGGACCAGATCAAACCATTGTGATCGCAAAAGCAATTAACAGTGACGGAACAGTGAAGTGCTATGACGTTTGCTTTGGCCTTTGGTGTGAGTCAATCAAGAGCGGCGATCTTTTTAGGCCATTGCGATTCCCTTTTGGGCCTCAAGATTTGAAATTGATAACTGAAAATGGTGGTCAAGCATGACAACTAATATCACCGCACTGGCGCAGAGGTTAAAACTTGAGGTCCATCGCGCGGTAAGCAATTTCAACCCTCAGATGAATATTAAAACCAGAGACCTAAAGGAGTTGTTAGGGGCGCTGGAGAAGACGCAGGCCAAAGCAGATATATACGACATGCTTCGGGATGACTACGGTTTGCGCGAAAAAGGTGTTGGACTTGCAGACTTCGTTGACTGGCAAGCTAAGCGCATCGCCGAGCTGGAGTCCCGCACCGTGAAGCTGCCGAAGCTACACGCTCACTTAATCTGGATTCAGGCAGGTCATGCGCCAGATGATTACTGGGATGATGTAGCGGTATCTCACAGTGAGAAAGACCGCTGTTGTGATGGTTCCGAGCGCTACCCAGTTTATGCGCGCTGGGAGATTGAAGAGATGATGTCCGCCGCTGGCATCAAGGTGGAGGATGAGTGATGTGGATCCTCATTATCTGGATGTTCGGCGCTTATGGAAACCCGACCATCACCACCCAAGAGTTTCAAACAGAATCCGCCTGTCGAGCAGCGTTTGCCGAAGCAAAAAAGGTAAACAATGCCGACGTTTCTCTACGTGGCGTATGCACGCCCAAGGGTGACCAATGACCAAATCAACCATAACCAGAGAGCAGTTAATTAAAAAGGCGCAGGAGCAAATTGAGTTTTGCCGTCACACGAAGATAACGGGTGAAGGCCGCGCCCATGTAAACCAATGTGCGGCGTTGTTTGAAATCGCGCTGGCCGCAATGGACAGCGAGCCGGTTGAACTGCCGCTTGACTACCTGCAGGGACACAAAGACGGTCTGGAATGGGCCGCCCAACTGGCAGAAGCCAATCACCCTGAAACCGGAGACTGGCTTTACGATGACCCTATCGAGCTGGCAAAAGCTATTCGCAAAGGTCCAGATATGCCGCCAGTGCAGCCGGTAGCGGACAGCGAGCCGGTGATTGTTGTTGGCGATGATGGAGGGGATGCGCTTTCTTATCGCCGCCTTATCCAGTCCTTTGAGCCTGGCACTAAGCTCTATCTCCACGCGCAGCCAGCACCGGCAGTGCCTGGTAAATGGATTCCGGTAAGCGAGCGGATGCCTGAAAATGATGGGGCGTATCTTTGCTGGGATAATCGTTACGTAACTACCTACGCATTCATATTTGGTGCTTGGCAGGCAAACCAATTCGTTGCCAAGAATATAACCCACTGGATGCCATTGCCAAATCCGCCTAAGGAGTAACTCATGAATTTCTTACCAGTTGTTGGTTGGGAAGGTATTTACCAGGTTAATGAGTGCGGAGATGTCATTAGTCTGCCAAGAGTGATTTTGAGGAGGGATGGAACTAAGCAGCGCTTTAATGGCGGACCGTTAAAACAATTTCTTAATACCAATGGATATTGCGTTGTTAGGCTGAGTGATGCTTCAAATGGGAGGAGGGAAATTGCAAGGGTGCATAGACTAGTTGCAGAAGCATTTCTACCGAATCCTTATGGTAAGCCCGAGGTAAATCATATAGACGGAAATAAGGCCAACCCACACCTAATAAATCTTGAATGGGTCACGCCGCAGGAGAATAGAAAGCATGCGTGGGAAACAGGGCTGAGAAACAGGTCACATCTTCCGGCATATAAAGGGGAAATGCAGGCCAACTCAAAGCTAAACAACCAAAGCGTAAGTGAAATAAGGTTGCTAAGGGGGTTGGGCGCCTCTTTTGGGTCGCTAGCCAAAATGTTTAACGTGTCCAAAAGAACAATTAGGAGAGTGGTTAGTGGTGAGTCGTGGTCTCATGTATCACTGCCGGCAGCACCGCAGGAGGTGAAGAGTGAGTGACGTAAAAAGCAAAATCATGCAGGTGTTGATCGAGGGAGCAGACCAGCAGAGACAATGGGCTCAGGGCGAATATCCCTTTCGCATGGCCACCTGGAATATCCGATGCGCGATGGAGCGCAAATTCCCTGAGGTGGAATGGAGGAGCGCCGACCTCCGCAAAGAGCTTATTGAACTGGCGAAAGAGGGGCTGGTATCCAAATGTCCCCACGAGAGCCGCATTGGCCAGGCCGTCTGGCGCCTGGAGGTGAAGTGATGGCGTACATCTTCCTGATTTTCGTCATCAGCAGCCAATCATCGAATATGCAGGTGGTTCCCATGCAGAGTATGGAGCAGTGCAAAGCAGCCATTAAGGCGATGAAAGTTGCAGATGATAAGAGGTCCTGGGACGATGTTTCGCCAAGCGTAGATAATATTCAATGCGTAGAGGTGAAAGGTGCCTAAATCCCCCGCAGAACGTAAAGCCTCCAGTTGAAATCAAACCCCTCTCCTGAGGGGTTTATCGTATATGCTCATTTTGCTTTTATCCCCGTGACGGGCGATAATTACCTCGTCAGCCTGAGCAACTGACACGATTATCCGGCGCCAAGTGGGGACACATGGCGCACAAAACCTTACAGCAATCCCTGTCACCGATGGCGAAAGCCACCGGCGATTTACTGCATTCAGCGTTTAGCCTCTGCGGAGGTGAAGCGTGAACATCCCTCAATGCGGCATCAAACTGCACAGCGGCAACTTCAGCGCTATAGGCAAGATTCTTCAGGAGCAGCTCTCTGACGGGAAATGTCTTCGCCTGCAGGTCAAAGAGTGGCGTGAAAAACGCAGCCTGAGCCAGAACGCACTCAGTCACATGTGGTACGCGGAAATCAGCGAATACCTGATTAAATCCGGACGTACCGACGCAACTCCTGAGTGGGTTAAGCGCAACCTCAAAAAGACCTATCTCGGCTGTGAAGAGGTGACATACACCGACTTCATCACCGGTGAGAAAACCACAACCTGGGAGCCCCGGCATACCTCCGATCTTGATACCGGCGAAATGCACATCTTCCTGACCAAAGTAGAGGCCTGGTGCGCTCAGTTTGGTCTGGCTCTCACCATTCCACACGGTTGCGAATATCAGCAACTGCAGCAAAAGCAGGAGGCCTGATGAGCAGCCTTCTCGCCAAAGTAATGGAACGCGGCATCTTCCGCGTGCCGGCGCGCCGCAAGCGCAAGGTCGAAGTTAAGCCTTCAGACATCCCGACCCTGAAAGACTACACCGCCCGCCTGGTCGATAAGAAGTGGCTACGCCTGAGAGCACGGAGGCCACATGCGTAAACCAGCACGCCGTAAATGCGCCCACTGCCGCGAATGGTTCCATCCTGCCCGGGAAGGGCAGGTGGTATGCAGTTTTGAATGCGCCAGCGCGATCGGCAAAAAACAGACAGCAAAAGCCCGGGAGGCGGCGAAGGCCAGGGCGGTGAAGCGCCAGCGCGAATCCGAAAAGGAAGGTCGCCAGCGTCGCCGGGCCAAGCGAGAGTCATTCAAGACAAAGGCCCAATGGGATAAAGAGGCTCAGTCAGCCTTTAACCGGTACATTCGCATTCGTGATGAAGGTAAGCCCTGCGTCAGCTGCGGAAGCCCGCTTATCGGCAAGAGCAACTACCTGACCGGCAGCGCTATTGACGCCAGTCATTACCGTTCCCGAGGCGCGGCGTCGCAACTGAAATTCAACGTGTTCAATGTCCACTCCGCCTGCACCCGCTGCAACCGCCAGTTGAGCGGCAATGCCGTTGAATACCGCATTCGCCTGATTGAACGCATTGGCCTGGATCGCGTAGAGCACCTTGAGGCTGATAACGAGCCGCGCCGGTTCGATATTCCCTACCTGAAGCGCATCAAATCCATCTTCACCCGCAGAGCCCGCGCGCTGGAGAGGCGCCGCGCCCGCCATCAGGAGGCCGCATGAGCCGTGACGTTATCGAACGCATCCGCGACCGCTGGCAAAAGCTCCGCCTCTGCCGGCACCGCGGCACCGTACTGGTTGACTACAAAATATTACGCAATTTCGTCCGTATCTATAAGCGCCTGGGAGAAGCAGCATGACAGCTCAATACTTGGAATTTGTTCGCCAGCAGCTGATAGTGGCCACCGCCGATCTGAGCGGTGCGACGAAAGGGCAGTTGATTGCCTTTGCAGAGAACGCACAATTCACCGCTACGGCGCGCAGCCGGGGAAGGAAGAAAGTCGCCGACCCGGTAACCGGCCGCATGGTAAACCCATCCAGCCCGCCAATTCCCGGGCAGCAGTCCCGCGCTAAGGGTTCATCAATCGCTCTCGTACTGCCCGTTGAGTATTCGACGGCAAGCTGGCGACGGGCTCTGCTGTTGCTGGAAGAGCATCAGAAAGCTTGGCTGCTGTGGAGCTACAGCGACAATATCCGCTGGGATCACCAGGAGACAATCACCCGGTGGGCGTGGGAGCAGCTCAGTCAGCAACTGGCCGGCGTGCGCATCGCAAAGAAAACGGTTGATCGCCTGCGTCAGCTTATCTGGCTGGCGGCGCAGGACGTCAAAGCCGAACTAGCAGGGCGGGAGACGTATGAATACCAAAAGCTTGCCGCCCTGGTCGGAGTGACCCCGAAGAACTGGTCAGAAACGTTTACCGAGCGGTGGGAGGAGATGAAAACAACCTTGCGGCGCCTTGATAGCGATTCTCTTTTGCAGGTAACGCGATCACGTTCACAACAAAAGGCGACAAATTTAGACTCAAGTCTTGCAAAACTGGATTAAATGCGTCATATTTGAGTCTACTTTGATATGCTGCCTTAACTTTAAGTGGCGGCATGAAGATGATAGTAACATACCAGTTTGTAAAATTAGCCTCGGCATTCCGCCGGGGCTTTTTTATGCCTGTGATCCGGTCAGGACTTTTGAGTTAATGCGTGCTGCACGACACGCAGAGGCTCATACGCGAGAGTCCTGAACCAGATTGAAGTTACTCAGCAATAAGAAAACTTCATGTCATCATTTGCTTATATCTTATTGACCAGAAAATTAACATGTTGTTAATCTATTCGTGTGGTGAATCCCCCTATGCGGAGGGGCATTGCCAGTCTGATATGTTTTTTTTGCGCATTGCGAGTCGTCTGTGGACTGGCGGCGACTTACCGGGAGGCACCCGGCACCACACCTAATAAAAAATGATGATAGCTGTAAGGCCCACTTCGGTGGGCTTTTTCTTTGGGCAAAAAAAAGCCAGCATGGTTTCATGCAGGCAAGGCAGTTACATTTAGATTTTGTCCCGGTATATGTTTTTTTGTCCGGAAGTCGAAAGATACTGTCTCGAATACATTTTGTAAATAACGGATTCAAATCACAAGGCCATGCATTTGCATGGCTTTTTTATTATCAGGTCCCGCGGGAATCATCATCGACACGCTTCGTTGTTAAATCCAGCCCGACGGGCCTGACCCTTTCAAACACACAGCTTCCCGATCTTTCATCGGAGGCGGTAACTATGGCTAAACGTATGCAAGACAAAGAGAGCATTGCCGGGATGTCCTGGCTGGTTCTGCTGATCATTGCTTGCTGGGGTGGACTTGTCCGCTACCTGATAGATGTGAAGCAGAGCAAGGCAACATGGAGCTTGATCAATGCTCTTGCCCAAATGGTGGTTTCAGGGTTTACCGGCGTTATTGCTGGCCTGGTGAGCATTGAAAGCGGACTGAGCATTTACATGATACTGGCCACTTCCGGAATTAGCGGGGCGATGGGCTCCGTAGCGTTGACCTATTTCTGGGAGCGCCTGACGGGGATTAAAGATGCAAATCAGTAATAACGGCATCGCGCTGATTAAGCGATTTGAGGGTTGCAGGTTAACCGCATATCCCGACCCGGGCACCGGCGGTGATCCATGGACGATTGGCTACGGCTGGACGGGAAAAGTAGACGGAAAGCCTATCAAGCCCGGAATGAAGATTGACGACGCAACGGCGGATCGCCTGCTGCGCACTGGCGTAGTGAGCTTTGACCAGGCGGTAAGCAAAATGCTCAAAGTCTCCGTCACCCAGAATCAGTACGACGCGCTTGTGTCGCTGGCCTACAACATCGGTACGCGAGCGCTATCGACCTCAACGCTGATGAAGAAGCTGAATGCAGGTGATGTGAAAGGCGCGGCTGATGAGTTCCTTCGCTGGAACCGGTCAGGCGGCAAGGTAATGGCTGGCCTCACCAATCGCCGCAAGGCAGAGCGAGAAGTCTTTTTATCGTGAACACGGGGAACCTATGAACTATCTCATTAACCGGCTAAAAGAGCCGTCAACATGGCGCGGCATCATCCTGGTCATTGCTGGCGTATTTGGCTACCAGATGCCGCCGGGCATTCAGGAAACCGTCATCGCTGGCGGCGTAGCGCTGGCTGGCGTTGTTGGTGCGGTGATGCCGGACAGTGTTAAGAAATGATCGCGCGATAGGCATTACAGAGCCACTTCCAGAGGTGGCTCGATAATGTCAAGGCGAGGACAAAATTATGGCAACACCAGATTGGGAGGCCATTGAATCGGCTTACCGGGCTGGTTCATTGTCAGTAAGGGCCATCGGGGAAAAGCATGGCGTTAACCACGCCACCATCCTGAAGAGAGCTAACAAAGAAGGATGGCAGCGCGACCTGACAGAAAAGGTCAGGGCGGCAACGAAAGCCAAGGTAACCAAGTCGGTAACCAAAGACGGTAACCAGTCACCAGTGGTTACTGATGAGCAGATTATTGACCGGGCATCCGATGAGGCGGCCGCTGTAGTCATGGCTCATCGGGAAAGTTTGGCGGCATGGCGCGGCATCACCAATAAGCTCCGCGACTTCCTCGAAGACGCAGAAATTACGGAAGACAATCACGCCTCAATGTCTCGCTCGATCACTGCCGGTGTCGATGCTCAGATAAAAGTGATAAACGCTGAGCGTAAGGCGTATAACCTCGACACCGAGGAGGGCAATAAGACGGTTGATGACCTGTCTAACCTGATGGATTCCTTGTCTCAGGGGGCGTAATGAAGCCTGAGCATCTCAAGCTGCTAGCTGATAAAGACTGGCGGCTGAACAATCTTTACTGGATCACCGACAAAGAAGGTAAGCCGACTCGCTTCAGGATGACGCCGGAGCAGCGGGAATACTTCGAGGGGATCCATACCCGCAACATCATCCTGAAAGCTCGCCAGCTCGGCTTCACCACAGAGGTGTGCATCATCCAGCTCGACGCTGCTCTGTTCGAGTCCGCAAAGTGTGCGCTGATTGCCCACACGCTGAATGACGCAAAGCGCCTGTTTCGGGAAAAGGTAAAATATGCCTACGACAAGCTGCCTGCTGAGATAAAGGCAGCCAATCCGGCGAGTAACGACTCGGCCGGTGAGCTGGTCTTTAAGAAGGGCGGTTCTCTCTACGTCAGCACCTCATTTCGTGGCGGCACACTGCGCTACCTGCATGTTTCCGAGTTCGGAAAGATATGCGCCAAGTATCCGGATAAAGCCCGTGAAATCGTCACTGGTGCGTTTGAGGCGGTATCGACAGGTTGTTTCGCAACTATCGAGAGCACCGCAGAGGGCCGGGCGGGTTACTTCTTCGATTACTGCCAGACGGCAGAGAAAGCGCTACTGCAGGGTAAGCCGTTATCTGCGCTGGACTGGAAGTTTTTCTTCTTCTCCTGGTGGAAGAATCCGCAGTACGCAATTGACCCGGTAGAACCGCTGCCGGCGCGCCTGCTTGAATACTTCGCTGAGATGGAGGCGAAACACGGCGTAGTCGTTAACGAACGGCAGAAGGCGTGGTATTACGCCAAAGAAAAGACGCTCGGCGACGACATGAAGCGCGAATACCCGACCATTCCGGCCGAGGCGTTCCAGCAGTCGGTCGAGGGCGCGTACTACGCCAAACAATTCCGCTGGCTCTACACCAACAAGCGGATCGGCCAAATCCCGGACAACTCACATCTACCGGTTCACACGTTCTGGGATATTGGTGTGGGGGACTCCACGGCGATCTGGTTCGTTCGCGAGGTCGGCGAAGAGTTCCACGTCATCGACTACTACGAAAACTCTGGCGAAGGGCTTCGGCACTACATGAAGGTGCTGAAAGACCGCGGCTATGAGTACGGTGAGCACTGGGGGCCGCACGACATCGAGAACCGCGAGTTTGCAGCTGATGCGAAGTCTCGCAAAGAGCTGGCGCGCGAGGGCTACGAGATTGACGGCCGGATGTATTCGATGAACTTCCGCGTTGTGCCGAAAGCGGGGATCGATACCGGCATCGAGTCGGTGCGTGAAATTCTTAAGTCCTGCGTATTCGATGAGGAGAAGTGCGCTGTTGGCATCTCCCACCTCGAAGGTTACCGCAAGGAGTGGGACGACAAGCGCGGCTGCTGGAAAGACAAGCCCCTTCACGACTTCACATCGCACGGCGCCGACAGCTTCCGTTACTTTGCCGTGGCGAAGAACAACCGCAAGCAGGTCGGCACAGTATTCTTCTAAGGAGCATCGCCAGTGAGCGAACAAGATAACGGCCTTCAGCTGGCTGTGAACAATCTCGCCACTGAAATGCGGCGAGCGAATTACCTTAACGCCATCGGTATCGGCGGGGGCAATACCAAGCGCCCGACGCTCTATCAGGAATTTGGCTACCCGCGAACTATTACCTTCCATGACTTCTACAATATGTACCGCCGCAACGCCGCAGGTTTCGCAGTGGTGCATCGTCTTCTGGATGGTTGCTGGCAGGACTATCCGGTCATTGTTGACGGTGATGAAGCGCAGAAAGCGGAGAAAGCAAACGCCTGGGAAAAGAAAGTAACCAAGTTTATGAAGAAGTTGTGGCCGAAGGTGAAGGATGCCGATCGCCGCAATATGGTGGGGCGCTACTCCGCGCTGTTACTGCAGATCAAAGATAACCGGCCATGGAATGAGGAAGTCGACACCGCTCTGGTGAAGAAGCTCGGTGAAGCAGCTCTGGTTAAGCTGATCCCTGTATGGGAGCCGCAGCTGACAGTTGCCGAATGGGATAACGATCGCCAGTCCGAGACTTTCGGCCAGCCGAAGATGTTCAACTTCAACGAGCAGCCGGTTGGAGACGAGGCTTTCGTCGGGCCGATGCGCGGTGAGCCTGTGCATCCGAGCAGGGTGATCCTGTTCTGCGAAGGCTCAGAGGATGACAACGTTCTGTCGGGTATCCCGCTGCTTGAGGCCGGATACAACAAAGGGCTCGACCTTGAGAAGATTTCCGGCGGTGGCGCTGAGGGCTTCCTGAAGAACGCCAGCCGGCAGATCGCTGTCGAGTTCAGCAAAGAAACCGACATGGCCACCCTTGCCGACCAGGCGAAGAAAGCTGGTTATGCTGACCTCGGCGAAGCGATGGGCGATAAGGTCAACAAGCTTAACCGCGGCACCGATGCAGCGGCGGTCATGCAGGCCGGGCAGATGCATGTTCTGAGCGTTACGCCCGGCGACCCGGGGCCGACGTGGGAAGTCACTGCGAACGAACTGGCCGCCTCCGTACAGATACCTTTCACCATCCTGTTTGGACAGCAGACCGGGCGACTGGCGAGCGATGAGGATAAAACCGACTGGGCTATTCGCCGCAATACCCGCCGCAACGGATTCCTGACTGACCGAATCACAGCTTTGCTGGAACGCTTCTGGACCCTGGGCATTATCGATCCGCCGACAAATGGAGAGGTCACCATTTCATGGACTGACCTGCTGGCCCCGGGCGAGAAAGAGAAAATCGAGAACGCCTCGAAACTGGCTGATATCGTCCAGAAAACGTCGGGCTTCTATGGTGGCGAGCCGCCATTCACGGCCAACGAACTACGCGAGATTGTAGGCCTCGACCCTCTGCCTGAGCCAAAGCAACCACCTAACCCGAATGACAAGGTGACAACCGATGATCCACTGGCCGATGACACCGGAGCAGACGGCAAAGGTGGGGCTGCCGATAGTTCCGCGCAGCAAGGTTGACCCGACTCGATCAGCGAAGCAGGTCAGCGCGATGTTCCGGGATATCGAGGACCGTTATGTCGGCATCAAGCGTGCTCTGAAAGCACTGTTTGACCAGCGCCTGACCGGGAGAGAGCGAGAGGTTAACAGCCACAACTGGCATTTCCTGTGTCACGTTAACGGTGCAGAGCCAACGCTCTACCAGGTCAACGCTGGCAAGTTCATCTACGACATGTCAGCGCAGGAACTGGCCGACCTGCTCGAAGCGGTAGAGGTTATTCTCGACGATTACCTGCTGGAAGGCGGCGAACAAAGCCTGTGGGCGATGGATTACGTCGCCGCTGAGGCGCAGCGCGGAACGCTGGAGGCCTTCAACAACCTCTCGCAGCAGTCGCAGGTGTACGCCAGCCAGACGACGCTTCAGCAGCTTTTAAGCAGCCCTGCATACCAGAACCAGATCGCCAGCGCCTACATCAGCACGTATAGCGACTGGAAGCTGGAAGCTGACCGGGCGCGCGGTGACCTGTCGAACATCATCGCGGATGCCGTTGGGCGCGGTGTGAATCCGCGCGAAACGGCGCAGGTGATAAGCAAGCGCCTTGACGTATCTATGAGCCGCGCAAAGAACATGGCTCAGACTGAGCAGGTCGGCGCGCTGCGGCAGGCGCAATGGAACGAAACGGACTGGGCGGCGGATCGGCTTGGCCTGAATACCGGCCTGCTGTGGCTGTCGGCACTGAAGCCGACCACGCGCAGCTGGCATGCCAGCCGTCACGGCAAGGTTTATACCACCGAGCAGGTGCGAGACTTCTACGCCGAGAACGGCAACCGGTACAACTGCTATTGCAGCCAGATTCCGGTGCTGGTCAATGACGACGGCAGCATTTTCAATCAGGGGTTAGCTGAGAAGCTGGCGAAAGAACGTAAACAATGGGCTAAAGCAGCCTGAAAATCAGAGGACGCAACGTGAAGCTATCCAGCATCACATTGTGGTAAAATTGATGTGCGGCTAGACCGGCCAGTCGAAGAGGGTGAACGTAGACACCCCTGCCGCACTAATCATCTACGAAACCTGCTACGAGGTTTATATGAAAGAACAAGAATCATTGATTGAACGCTTCCGTGACGCTCTCTACTACGACGAATCATCGCCAAGTTTTCTTCGGTGGCGACACGACAAAATAAACGGCAACGGAAGAGTATTTTCACGGGCAGGAGATTGCGCTGGTTCGCTTAAAAAGTCCGGTTACTGGGAAGTTAACTTCGAAGGTCGACTTCGAATGGTGCATAGGGTGATTTTTGCTCTTCACCATGGTGTTTTACCGAGTCAAGTCGATCATAAAGACAGAAACAGAAGCAATAACAACATAGCCAATCTTAGATCTGCCGGCACATCTCAAAACAGGTGGAATGCATCTGTCAGGTCAGACAACACGAGCGGAATTAAAGGCGTTAGCCTGCATAAGCAAAGTGGTAAATGGCGAGCCCAGATATACAAAGACGGCAAGGCTATCCACCTCGGTACATTCCTGACGATGGGGGAGGCAGAGTCGGCTGTCGTGATAGCAAGAAAAACTCTCCATGGTGAGTACAGTTGCAACGGATAGTGAAAAATAGAATTAAATCCTTGAAACCCGCTTCGGCGGGTTTTTTGTTGCCATAACAAAATCAGGAGAGGAGATGAAGCTCTCAAGTATTCACGTAAAAAGCCTCGCCATCAACGCCTCAAACATCTCAACAACCACCATCAACGGCCAGGAGCACTACGTCATTCGTGGTGCGGTCCCGATCGTCGATGACATCGTGATGAATGGCGGCCTTTACCCGGCGGAGGAGATTAACAACAGCTACCAGACGATGGAAGGCAAGCTGATGCCTCTGCCGCATCCGATGGTAGATGGCAAATATGTCAGCGCCAATGACCCGCGGGCCATTAACAGCTATCACGTCGGTGCATGGGCACAGAACGTCAGCAAGTCTGGCGACCAGGTCGTCATGGACGTTTATATCAATAAGGCGGTCGCCGAGACAAAGCCTGACGGTAAGCGTCTGATTAATCGCCTCGATGAGATGATCGCCGGCACCAACACCGACCCGATCCACCTGTCTACCGGATTACTCACGAACAAAGAGAGAAAATCAGGCGAGTCGAAGCAGAAGAAGTACTCATGGATCGCTCGCAATATGCAGTTCGACCATATCGCTATCCTGCTCGATGAGGCGGGCGCCGGCACTCCAGAGGAAGGAGTCGGCATGTTCGTGAATGCCGATGGTCAGGAAGGCGAAGTCGAGACTGCAAGCCTCGTTGATGCGGCAAATAGCCTCAAAGATGGCCTGCTGAACAAAGTGAAGTTCTTCCTCACCCACAACTCAGATGCCTCATTCGATGAAATCTACCAGATGCTGCGTGAAGCCATTCGCGCGCCGTCAGGCAGCGATGTTTATCGCTATGTCGTGACCGTATGGCCCGACAAATTCATTTTCGAAGAGGGCAATAAGCTCTTCCAGCAAAAATACCTCATCGACGACAGCACAGTCACGCTGGTCGGCGATCCAGTAGAGGTCGTGCGCAAACCCACTGAGTACGAAGTCAAAACCAACGGAGAAACAAACCCGATGAAAGAGAAGATGATCGCCGCGCTCAATGCCGCAGGCGTTAAAACCGAGGGGCTGACCGACGATCAGGTCTGGGATGCCTATAACCAGCAGGTACAGAAGAAAGCAGGCGACCAGCCGGGTACTCAGATTAACTCTGACGCGATTACCGCAGCAGTAAATCTGGCGATTAAGCCGCTGACTGACGAGATCAGTACGCTGAAAACTCAGCTGCAGGCCAACGCTGAAAAAGACCTCAAGACCAAGCGTGAAGCGGTCAAAGCGAAATTCCCGTTCATGACCGAAGCGGCGATCAACTCGCTGGCCGGCGAAGCGCTGAACGACATGTACTCGCAGTGCCAGACCAGCACCGGTCTGAACCCGGCATTCCAGGGGAATGGCGCTCAGAGTGAAATCCTTTCTATGGAGGCTCCTGAATAATGGCTCTCGCACCTCGTTTCCATACCGTAATCGCGGGCCCGGCCCGCAAGAATGACCCGCAGGTCATTGAAGCAATCATGGCGGCAGCAGTGAAGCCAGGATCTCTGGTAATGCTGGATAGCACAGGGAAACTGGCTGTTCACAATGTGGCCGGTGGTGCAGGGGCAGCCCTGGCGCTCCAGCACAATTATATCGGCGGCGGTGATATCCGCGATGCAGTGCCGGCCGGGGATACTGGCGCGGCCATCATGTGCGAAGACGATGTCGATTACCACATGCTGGTAAAGGCTGGCGAAGTGTTGCTGGAAAACGAAGGTCTGGTTTCTGCCGGTGACGGCACACTGGCCAAGTCGACCACTCCAGCCACCGACCAGGTCCTCTTCTTTTCACGCGAAAAGATCACCGTTGGTGCTGAAGCCCAGCTCGTGAAAGTTCGCAAATCAGGGAAAGCTACCGCATGAGCATGATCGTATTTAACAAAAAGCTGGTTACTGAACATAACCAGATCAAGAAGGCATGGAATCAGCTGCTGATGCAGCGCGAATCCTTCAACGTTAACCAGAACAACATTTCCGCCCAGTACGGCGGCGCGCTGGAAGTTAACCAGGCTGCGCTGATCTCTAAAGACTACTGGCGTGAAGTTGACAACATCACCACCCGAGTCTTCCGCAACGACGAAGGCAACGGCCTGCTTGATGACCTGCTCGGTCTCGGTACGCCGATCTCTATCGGCAAGACGGCTGCGCTGTACCGCGTTTCCAGTGACGCTGGCAAGGTTCATCGCACACTGACTGGCCATGTTCCGGAAGAGCTGGATAAAGTCATCTACGACGAAGCCGGCGACCCGATCCCGATCTTTAACACCGGCTACAGCCGCGAATGGCGTGAGTGGAACGGCATGCAGTCCGAAAACCTCGACGCGATGGCCGATGACCAGGAAGCGCACGTTGCGGCTATCCGTGAAGACATGGCTGACTACATGCTTTCAGGTGATGCGAAGGTGAAGGTGAAGGGCTATGTCGGCGCTGGTATTACCAACCACGCCAACACCAACCAGGTAGACCTGAGTGCGTCAGGCCTCAACATCGACCTGACCACCTCTACCCCTGACGAAACTGTCGCTTTCTTCACCGGTCCATTCGCGAAACTACTGGACGATAACTATGTGCAGGAAAAGGTAAAAGCATGGGCATCCCCGGATATCATGCGCAACCTGAACCGACCGTATTCCGATGCTGCGGGCTTCAAAGAAGGCACTGTGCTGGAATACATCCTGCGCTATGGTCGAATCGAGTCGTTCAACCAGACCTTTAAGCTGACCGGTAACCACTTCATTGCGTACGTTCGCAACTCGCAGTACATCAAGACGCGCATCGCCGCGCCGGTGGGTACCTTCATGATCCCGCGACAGAATCCGTTCGACAACTACAACACTCTGGTCTGGAGTGCTGTTGGTCTGCAGATTAAGCGTGATTTCAACGGTCGCTCTAAAGTCTTCAACGCACAGGGTTAAGGGGCTTCGGCCCCTTTCTTTGGGAGAAAGCATGAAAACGTTAAAGGTCGAGAAAACCGGCTGCTGGGGCATGATTGATGGCGTCTTCCAGCAACTTCCTGTTGGCCACGAATTCGTCGCGGCGGACGTTCCTGCAGCTTTTGCTGGTCGTGTGTCGGTGGTGGGCGAAGTGGAAGAGCAAGCGCTGGAAGTGGCTACGCCGGGTAATGATGCTGCAGAGCAGGCAGAGCAGCAGGAAGAATCTGCCAGCAAATCGAAGAAGGCGAAATAACCATGGCTGACCCAATCACAGCGGCAGACGTGCAGGCGTTCCTCGGTGAATTGGGTTACTCCATCCCGGCCGCTCTGCTCGATCCGATTCTCTGCGTGGTGAACAAGATTATCCCGTGCCTCGATGGTGCTGGATACGACGAATGCACGGCAAAGCTCATTCTGATGTATGCCGCTGCGCTCATGGCGACGTCATCCGGTGCCCGGCGAATAAAATCGCAGGGGGCGC
>OKDC01000123.1_pt1 | contig 18975 bp, 16 predicted proteins | sample 1610511 | NCBI WGS metagenome assembly OKDC01 (sample SAMN04436657, study PRJEB24849) | human gut metagenome | biome: human gut; feature: NICU; material: stool | host: Homo sapiens | place: USA: Saint Louis, MO | collected 2010-05-28
TTCGGCTTCATCACTCCTGACGATGGCTCTAAAGACGTGTTCGTACACTTCTCTGCTATCCAGAACGATGGCTACAAATCTCTGGATGAAGGTCAGAAAGTTTCCTTCACCATCGAAAGCGGCGCTAAAGGCCCAGCAGCTGGTAACGTTGTAAGCCTGTAAGCTTCCAACCCAGTAGCACAAAATTCAAAAACCCGCCTTCTGGCGGGTTTTTTCGTTTCTACTGTTGTATCTGCGGGTTAACGCAGTTCTTATCCACTTTACCGCCGAGCGCGGCAATCAGATTATCCACGGCGGTCGCCGCCATATTGTAGCGTGTTTCATGAGTGGCAGAGCCGATGTGGGGCAGGGCGACGACGTTCGGCATGGTCAGTAGCGGAGAATCCACCGGCAGCGGCTCCTGTTCAAACACGTCCAGACCGGCGGCGTGGATCTCACCGTTTTGCAGTGCCTCAATCAGCGCCTTCTCATCGACCACCGGACCACGACCCGCGTTGATGAAAATGGCCGACTTCTTCATCTTTTCAAAGGCCGCTTTGCCGATGAGATGACGCGTTTCATCCGTCAGCGGCAGGATCAGGCAGACAAAGTCGGCTTCCCGCAACAGCGTATCAAGCTCGCAATAGCGGGCATTGAAACGTTCTTCAGCTTCACTGTGGTGACGGCGTGCGTTATACAGGATGGGCATGTTGAAGCCAAAATGCGCGCGCTGTGCCAGCGCCAGTCCGATACGGCCCATCCCAACAATCCCCAGCGTTTTGCCATGAACGTCCACGCCGAACCAGTCCGGGCCAATGCTTTTCGTCCATTCGCCCGCTTTCACGCGCTCGGCTACTTCCACCACGCGACGGGCGGTGCTGAGCACCAGCGCCATCAGCGTGTCGGCGACGGTTTCCGTCAGGGCATGCGGCGTGTGCATCAGCAGGATGTTGCGCGCGTTTAGCGCATCCACGTCGAAATTGTCGTATCCCACCGAAACGGTTGAGGTAGCACGAAGCTTCGGCATTTTCTCCAGCAGCGCTGCATCCACCTTTTCGCTCGAACCCAGCAGGCCCTCAGCGCTGGCAAACGCGTCGGCGTTCTGTGCCACGGTTTCCGGGCTGAGGTTCTTGACCCGGGTAACGGTAAAGTGTTCCTCCAGGCGTTTTTGCAGGTCTTCAGGCAGTGCTTTGTACAAAATGACGGACGGCTTCATGCTAATCTCCGTTGTTTTTAAAAGGATTCAGGCGTGGCGTGCGCCAACGGGTAGCTGTTGATTATTAGCAGGCTTAACGATCAGAGTAAGCCATACCGAGGCAAAAAGCGCCACCCCCATAAAGATGTAAGAGGCCGACGGGCTGCCGGTGGCGCCGTTCAGATAGCCCACAAACCACGAGCCAAAGAACGAACCCAGCGCCCCCATACTGTTGATCAACGCCATCGCGCCCCCGGCGACGTTACGCGGCAGCATTTCCGGGATGATGGCAAAGAACGGACCATACGGGGCATACATGGCCGCACCGGCAATCACCAGCAGCGTATACGAAGCCCAGAAGTGGTTTGCGCCTACGGCCCAGGAGCCAATGAAGGCAAAAGCAGCGATCAGCAGCAGCGGCCAGACGAACAGCTTACGGTTTTGCAGCTTGTCCGATGCCCAGGAGACGATAATCATCGCGATGGTCGCAGCCAGGTAAGGCACGGATGACAGCCAGCCCACTTCCACCATGCCAAGGTTTTCACCGCCGCTGCGGATAATTGACGGCAACCACAGCACAAAGCCGTACACGCCAATACTCCAGGTAAAATACTGTGCGCACAGCAGAATAACGTTCCGGGAGCGGAAGGCTTCGCCGTAGTTACGCACCGCTTTCAGCCCCTGCTGCTCTTTATCCAGCTGCGCCTGGAGTGCGGCTTTTTCGTCCTCAGAAAGCCATTTCGCCTGGGCTGGCTTATCTTTCACCAGCACCCACCAGCAGAATGCCCAGATAATCGCGGGAACCCCTTCGATGATGAACATCTCGCGCCAGCCGAAGGACTGGATCAGATAGCCGGAAACCACCGACATCCACAGCACGGTGACCGGGTTACCGAGTATCAGGAACGTATTAGCACGTGAACGCTCAGATTTTGTGAACCAGTTACTGATGTAAATCAGCATTGCTGGCATGACGGCCGCCTCAACCACGCCGAGAATAAAGCGAATGGCCGCCAGAGCAGGTATGTTATTCACCACGCCAGTAAGCGACGCACAGGCACCCCACAAGATCAGGCAGATGAAAATGAGCTTTCGCACGCTGCGGCGTTCAGCGTAAATCGCGCCGGGGATCTGGAAGAAGAAATAGCCCAGGAAGAAGAGGGCACCCAGCAGGGAGGAGACCCCTTTGGTGATCCCAAGGTCTTCGTTGATCCCGGCGGCGGATGCGAAACTGAAGTTGGCACGATCCAGGTACGCCAGGCTGTACGTGATAAACACGATTGGCATGATGTACCACCAGCGTTTTACTGCATTGGTCGAACTGTTCATAGGCTTGCCTCTGTTGTTGAGGTTGTTGCCGCCGTTGTCTGTAGGGTACACGGTGGCTTAATTATCTGGTGCGGATTGCTGCCCTCACCCTGGTCCTCTCTCACGGGGAGAGGGAATTTAGACGCCGAGCTCTGCTCGTGTTGGTAATCCTTCGCTGTCGCCCTGCACCTGAATCGCCAGCGAACCAATTTTGTTGCCTCGCGCCACGGCCTGCGACAGTGGTTTGCCCTCCAGCAGGGCGCTGATAACCCCGACGGCAAACCCATCGCCCGCGCCCACGGTATCGACCACGTTGTCGACTTTTACCGCAGCGACAGCGCCTTGCTCACCGTCGGCAGTTTTAAACCATGCGCCGTCGGCACCGGTTTTTAGCACCACGGCTTTTACCCCTTTGTTGAGGTAAAAATCAGCAATGCCTTCGGGCGTGCTTTCGCCAGTGAGGATCATTCCCTCTTTTATGCCCGGCAGAACCCAGTCCGCCTGAAACGCCAGTCGGTTGAGTTTCTCAGCCATCTCCGCTTCGCTTTTCCACAGCACCGGGCGCAGGTTAGGATCAAAGGAGAGCGTTTTGCCTTGCGCTTTCATTGCCGAAGCCGCATGATCCAGTAAATCGTACGAGCTGGCCGAGAGCGCCGCCGCCACGCCGCTCAGGTGCAGGTGGCGCGCGGAGGAGAAATACGCGGCGTGATAATCATCCACGGAGAGATGGCTTGCCGCTGAGCCTTTGCGGAAATATTCCACGATGGGATCGGTTCCATTTTCAACTTTAGATTTCAGCTGAAAGCCCGTCGGGAAGCGTCCGTCAAGGGTCACGCCTGCGGCATCAATGCCCTCTTTTTTCAGCGAGTCGAGAACGAAATGGCCAAAGCTGTCATTTCCCACGCGGCTTACCCAGCCGACATTCAGCCCCAGCCGCGCAAGTCCCGTCGCGACGTTCAGCTCTGCGCCCGCCACGCGTTTAATGAAGTGCTCCACTGCGCTCAGCTCGCCCGTTTCGGTGGCGACAAACATCGCCATGGCCTCGCCAATGGTGATGACATCCAGCGTCTTGTGCATGGTTTACTCCTCGCGCAGCAGGTTGACGTAATGGCGGGTGACGGCGGTGAGATCCGTCCCTTCCAGCGGAAATTCGATGCCGCGTGGCGCATCGGCAGGCAGCTGATTAAGCAGATCCCGCCAGCGAGAATCGGCCTGATCCGGCGCGACGGCGCGGAACTGCGCCTTATGTGGGACTGCGGCCTTCACATGAATATAGCTCACGGCGGGAGCCAGCTGACGTGCAGCCTCTTCCGGGGAGTCGCCAACCCACAGCCAGTTGCCCATATCGAACGTCAGCGTGACCGGCAGCGCCATTACCCGGCAGGCGGCTTTGAAGCGCTGCATCGGCGCGAGCTGCCCGCAGTCGGTCTGGTCGTTTTCCACCACCAGCGTCATGCCGCTTTCATCCAGCAGTGTGCGCAGGGCTTCAAGCGGCTGTTTGTCGCTGAAATGACCCAGCGAGACTTTAAGCCACAGCGCGTTCAGGGCGCTGGCTTCGCTAAGGTAGCGCGGGAGATCCGGGTTGAGGGTGCCATCGGGCATAAACAGGGGGGCCGGGGCGGAGTAGCACGCCAGTAAACCCAGCAGTTCAATGGACTCGCCGAGCGCAGGCAGGGCCATTAACTCGTCGTTGCTGAAGAGCTCGCGGCGGATTTCAACGCCATCAGCCCCTGCGCCGGCAATAACGGGAAGCATCGCCCGTTGACCGCCTGCCTGTCGCACCTGATCCGCGCCATACGCGGCGGTGACCACCATAATTTTCCTGCTCATTTCCTGACTCCAGAGCGTAATCGATAGTATTACGCTAGATGGAACCGGTTCCAAAGAAAAGATCGGGATGCTGAATTTATGATCGCTGTCACGAAGGGAAAATTAACGGGCAGTAGAACCGCGAACGATCAGCTCGCCGGAAAAAACCTGCTCGCGTACGGCGTCGCGGGTGCCTTCAATGCGGCGAACCACTTGTTCAACCGCGGCATAGCCGATCTGCCAGGTGGGTTGTTTGAGGGTGGTGATGCCTACGCCAGCCAGTTCTGCCCACTCCAGTTCATCAAAGCCGAGTAAGCCGATGTCGCTGCCCCAGTGCAGGCCAATGCGTTTAAGCGAGCGGGCAACCTGAAGCGTCAGCGCCCCGTTCGCGGAGATCACCGCTTTGCGCATTCCCCGATGGCGGGTATGGAACTGGCGCAGGGTATTATCCAGCTGCCCGGCTTCATGCAGGGGGATTTCGGCATTCTCGGCGATCACGCCGGGATATCGCGCCAGCGTGGCTCGAAATGCAGCCAGGCGGTCGCGGCGGGTATTAACCATGCCCAGCGGTTCGCTCAGGAACAGAATGGCTTCGAAACCCTGTTCAATCAGGTGCTCGGTGGCGGTGGTGGCCGCCTGGGTGTTATCCAGCCCGACCACATCGCAGGCAAATTCCGGGATTTTGCGGTCAATAAGCACCATCGGCAGAGAGGATTGTTGCAGGCGATTTAGCCCCTCTTCGCGCATCCCGACGGCATTCACCACAATCCCTTCCACCTGATAGCTGCGCAGCAGATCGAGGTAATGCAGCTCCTGATCAACCTCGTTATTGGTGTTACAGACCAGCGGGGTAAAGCCTTTCTCACGGCACGCCGCTTCGATGCCGCTGAGGACGTTAACGGAGTAGGGGTTGGTGATATCGGCGATGATGAGGCCAATCAGACGGGTGCGACCTCGCTTGAGACCGCGCGCCATCAGGCTGGGACGGTAGTCGAGATCGGCAATGGCCTGTTCAATTCGCGCCAGCAGCGCATCGGAAAGCAGGTGTTTCTCGCCGTTGAGGTAGCGTGAAATGCTGGTTTTACCGGTTTTGGCGGCTTTCGCCACGTCGCTGATGGTGGCCCGGGTTGGTTTGATCATCGCTGATTTCCCTGAATTTAGTGAGAATACCTTAGCGGGAAAATCTGGCGAATCAAGCTATTTGCCGGGTGGCGGTCTGATGCCCTCACCCCAACCCTCTCCCGTGGGAGAGGGCGTAAACACTAAAAACGGCAACGGGGTTGCCGTTTTGCTTTTACCTACTGCACAGGACTCAACGTAATCTCAACGCGGCGGTTCTGCGCTTTGCCTTCCGCCGTGCTGTTGCTGGCGATCGGGTTAGCCGGACCCATGCCGCTGGTGCGGATGCGGTTCGCTTCTACGCCCTGGGTGATCAGCGAGCTGGCCACGGAATCGGCGCGCTGCTGCGACAGACGCATGTTCAGATCCTGGCTGCCGGTGCTGTCGGTGTAACCAATCACGTTCACGGCAGTTTTATTGTACTCTTTCAGCACCGCGGCCACGCCGGTCAGGGTGTTCGCGCCTGCGGGTTTCAGCGTCGCGCTGCTGCTGTCAAAGGTCACGTTGTTTGGCATGTTCAGGATGATGTTGTCACCGCTGCGCGTCACGCTCACGCCCGTACCTTTCATTTTGTCACGCAGTTTTGCTTCCTGCACATCCATGTAATAACCCACGCCGCCGCCCAGGGCTGCGCCTGCCGCTGCGCCAATCAGCGCACCTTTGCCGCGATCTTTCTTGGAGGAGGAGAGTACGCCAACGCCAGCGCCCACCAGGGAACCAATACCCGCGCCAATGCCGGATTTGCCCGCTTCGCGTTCGCCGGTGTAAGGGTTGGTTGTGCAGCCTGAAACAGCCAGTGCGCCGCTCACCAGAGCGGCAATAACGAGTACGCGTTTTTTCATCTTATTTCCTTAATCCTTTTTATTCTTTGCCACGACGGACGTGGCAGTGGATTATGACGTCCGGATACGGAGAAAATTCAGTGTATAACTCTGAAATTTGTCACAAACGATAAATTGCCTCAATGAAAGGCCGAAACACCTGCACGCAACCAGGAGCGCACGCTTTGAGCACCTCAACAAAAACCATTCTGACCGCCGCCCACTGGGGGCCGATGCTGGTCGAAACCGATGGCGACACTGTGCTGTCGTCTCGCGGGGCTTTGCCTTCGCGCCATCTCAACTCTTTACAGACCGTCGTTCGCGATCAGGTACACAGCAAAACCCGCGTCCGCTGGCCGATGGTGCGAAAAGGCTTTCTGGCGTCACCGGATAAGCCGCAGGGTATTCGCGGGCAGGATGAGTTCGTTCGCGTGAGTTGGGACGACGCGCTGGCGCTGATCCATACCCAGCATAAACGCATTCGCGCCAGCTATGGCCCGTCGTCTATTTTTGCCGGCTCCTATGGCTGGCGCTCGAACGGCGTGCTGCATAAGGCGTCCACCCTGCTGCAACGCTATATGAGCCTGGCCGGAGGTTACACCGGCCATCTGGGTGATTACTCGACCGGCGCGGCGCAGGCGATCATGCCGTATGTCGTGGGCGGGAATGAGGTTTATCAGCAGCAGACCAGCTGGCCGCTGGTGCTGGAGCATGCGGAGGTGGTGGTGCTGTGGAGCGCCAACCCGCTCAACACCCTAAAAATTGCCTGGAATGCGTCCGACGAGCAGGGCGTTTCCTACTTCGATGCGCTGCGCAAAAGCGGCAAGCGCATCATCTGCATCGATCCGATGCGTTCTGAAACGCTGGATTTCTTCGGCGACAGCGCCGAGTGGATCGCGCCCCATATGGGCACCGACGTGGCGATGATGCTGGGTGTCGCCCATACCCTGGTGGAGAACGGCTGGCACGATACGGAATTTCTGACGCGCTGCACCACGGGCTTCGATAAATTTGCTGACTACCTGACGGGACAAACCGACGGTATTGCCAAAACCGCAGAGTGGGCCGCGGCGATTTGCGGCGTTGATGCGGCTAAAATCCGCGAACTGGCGGCGTTATTCCATAGCCATGTCACGATGCTCATGTCCGGCTGGGGGATGCAGCGCCAGCAGTTTGGCGAGCAGAAGCACTGGATGCTGGTGACGCTCGCCGCGATGCTCGGACAGATTGGCACGCCCGGCGGCGGTTTTGGCCTTTCCTATCACTTTGCTAACGGCGGCAACCCGACGCGTAAAGCTGCGGTGCTGGCTTCCATGCAGGGCTCGGTGCAGGGTGGCGTGGACGCTGTGGATAAAATTCCGGTGGCACGCATTGTTGAAGCCCTGGAGAACCCTGGCGGGTTTTATCAGCACAACGGTCAGGATCGCCATTTCCCGGATATTAAGTTTGTCTGGTGGGCGGGTGGGGCCAACTTCACCCATCACCAGGATACTAACCGCCTGATCCGCGCCTGGCAGAAACCGGAGCTGGTGGTGATCTCGGAGTGTTTCTGGACCGCGTCAGCGAAACATGCCGATATCGTTTTGCCCGCCACGACCTCGTTCGAGCGTAACGATCTCACCATGACGGGGGATTACAGCAACCAGCATATGGTGCCGATGAAGCGCGTCGTGGCTCCCCGGGATGAAGCGCGGGATGATTTTGACGTCTTTGCCGACCTGAGTGAAATGTGGGAAGCGGGCGGGCGGGAGCGATTCACCGAGGGCAAAACGGATCTGCAATGGCTGGAAACATTTTACCAGATTGCCAGCCAGCGCGGGGCTGCGCAGGGCGTGACGCTGCCGCCATTTGCTGAATTCTGGGAGGCGAATCAACTCTTCGAAATGCCGGAAAGCGAGCAGAACGCGCGGTTTGTGCGCTTTGCTGACTTCCGTCGCGATCCGGAGAATCACCCGTTAAAAACCGAAAGCGGGAAGATTGTGATCTACAGCGAACGCATCGCCAGCTTTGGCTACGCGGACTGTCCGCCGCATCCGGCGTGGCTGGAGCCGGACGAATGGCATGGCAATGCGCAGCCGGGGCAGCTTCAGCTGCTGTCTGCCCATCCTGCCCATCGTCTGCACAGCCAGCTCAACTATTCGGCTCTGCGCGAGCAGTATGCGGTGTCCGGTCGTGAGCCGATCGCGCTGAATAGCGATGACGCAAAGGCGCGGGGGATTAACGACGGCGATCTCGTTCGGGTCTGGAACGCGCGCGGGCAGGTGCTGGCAGGCGCCGTGGTGAGTGACGGGATCCGCCCTGGCGTTTTCTGTATTCATCAGGGCGCATGGCCGGATCTGGCGCTGGACGAGGGCGGTATTTGTAAGAACGGCGCCGTAAACGTGCTGACCAAAGATCTCCCCAGCTCGAAGCTGGGGAATGGCTGCGCGGGGAATACGGCGCTGGCATGGGTGGAGAAATATGAGGGACCAGCGCTTACCCTTACGGCGTTTGATCCGCCTGCCAGCTCATGATCCACGTCGGGTGTTGGGTATCATCCTGCCAGGCGCTGTCTTCGATGCGAAAACCCTGAGCATGATAGAAATTCACCGCCCGCACGTTTTTCTGGTACACCTCCAGAGTTAAATACGGGTAGTGCTGCTGAACGTGGTTCAGCAGCGCACGCCCGATCCCCTTTCCGATGAACGCCGGGGCGACAAACAGCGCCCCCACGAACTGGAACTGCATGACGCTGATAAAACCGCACAGGGTACCGCTTTCCTCCCAGACCCAGGTCTCGGCGGCGGGAAGGTATTCATCCCGCACTACCGCTTCATTCGCTTGCCAGTAACTTGCGTCGATAAACGGATGCGCCTCGGTGGTGCTCTCCAGCCACAGACTCAAAAGCGGCGCGGTGTTCTCACTTTGCCATTTGCGGATCATGGTGGCCCTCCGGATGGCAGAAGCAGCCCGTAATGTGGTCATTGACCAGCCCGCATGCCTGCATAAAAGAGTAACAGATGGTGGTGCCCACAAACTTAAAGCCGCGTTTTTTCAGCGCTTTCGACAGGGCATCTGAGGCGGGGGTCGAGGTTGGGATCTCTGCAAGCGTGGCGGCCTGCGTCACCTTCGGCTCGTTATCCACAAACGACCAGACGAATGCTGAGAAGGGTTCGCCGTTTTGCTCCATCGCCAGATAAGCACGCGCGTTACCAATAATGGCCTGAATTTTACCGCGATGGCGGATGATACCGGTATCCTGAACCAGCCTTTCCACGTCGTCGTCGGTCATGGCGGCAACCGCTACTGGATCGAACTGGTGGAAGGCTTTGCGATAGTTCTCACGCTTTTTCAGAACGGTGATCCACGACAGTCCGGCCTGCTGGCCTTCAAGGCAAATCATTTCAAACAGTTTTTTACCGTCGGTTTCCGGTACGCCCCATTCCTTGTCGTGATAATCGATATAAAGCTGATCCTGGCTTACCCAGCCGCAACGTTGCATAGGTCATCTCCCTTCCTGATACGGTAAACGCAAAAATTTCAATCTGCCCGGCTTGACGTGTCTGCTAAAGAGACAATAGTTAATACAGGGCTATACGCCCTAATACCTCTTCGAACAATGACATATATCGCCGAACTCGGCTCTTTCTGGAGTCGCTTTGATGATGATAAAAAAAATCAGTGGTCGCCATGCTGCTTCTGGCCTGGTGGGTGTTTCAGCCTGCCTGCTTTTTTGTAACACCGCTTTTGCGTGGCAACAGGAATATATCGTTTCAGATGCACAAAGTAATACGACGGAACGCTATACATGGGACGCCGATCACCAACCTCGTTATGAAGATATTCTCGCGGAGCGTATTAACCATTCGCAGAATGCTGCGGGGTTTGCCCTGAACGACCCATCCGGTTCAGATGCGGAAACCGTTCTGAGCGTTGGCTGGAATTTTCCCGTGGCGGAACATTTCACCACCGGGCCCGTCATGGCGTGGCGCACTGATGGCGCTCCCCCCGTACCGGTGAATGCGTTTGAGGATACAACCACCACGCAGTCGCTTACCGATCCACTCTGGCATGCCAGCGTTAACTCGTTGGGGTGGCGTGTCGATACGCAGTATGGTGATTTACATCCCTGGGCGAAGATCAGCTATAACCAGCAAGCTGAAGAAGAATATTTATATACGCTGGGATTGAGCGCCAAATTTTAAGTTTGTTATTTTTTTAAACGCTACGATAACATATTTCATACAATGATGACGGGGTCTGGAGCGATAGTACTCACTAACAGGACAGCGCTTCATTCCCCGGCAAGGTCATTCATTCCGGTTCCCAGGCATTTCATTCCGCTTCTCCTGCATTTCATGCCATTTTCCCCCAGCGCTACTAAGGTTTTGTTTATCGTGTCCTCAGCGAATTTCCTTAATTTATCTTGCAGGACACTGCCATGAACACATCAACTTATAACCGCACGCGTTGGCTGACGCTATTCGGCACCATCGTTACTCAGTTCGCACTGGGATCGGTCTATACCTGGAGCCTGTTTAACAGCGCCCTGTCTGATAAGCTCGGCGCGCCGATAAGCCAGGTGGCGTTCTCCTTCGGCTTGCTGAGTCTTGGGTTAGCAATTTCCTCTTCCGTGGCGGGTAAACTTCAGGAGCGCTTCGGCGTGAAGCGTGTAACCATGGCCTCCGGGATCTTACTGGGCGTGGGCTTCTTCCTGACGGCATATTCCGACAACCTGATGATGCTGTGGCTGAGCGCCGGGGTGCTGGTGGGGCTGGCGGACGGCGCAGGTTACCTGCTGACGCTGTCTAATTGCGTGAAGTGGTTCCCGGAGCGTAAAGGGCTTATCTCCGCGTTTGCCATTGGTTCATATGGCCTGGGCAGCCTCGGCTTCAAATTCATCGATGCGCATCTGCTGGCCTCGGTGGGGCTTGAGAAAACCTTTATGATCTGGGGCGTGATTGTGCTGGTGATGATCCTCTTCGGCGCAACGCTGATGAAAGACGCGCCGCAGCAGGAAGTGAAAACCGTTAACGGTGTGGTGGAGAATGATTTCACCCTTGCACAGTCCATGCGTAAACCGCAGTACTGGATGCTGGCGGTGATGTTCCTGACGGCCTGCATGAGCGGTCTGTATGTCATCGGCGTGGCGAAAGATATCGCGCAGGGAATGGTGAAACTGGACGCGGCGACGGCGGCGAACGCGGTAACGGTCATCTCCATCGCTAACCTCTCGGGTCGTCTGGTACTGGGTATCCTGTCTGACAAAATCGCCCGGATCCGCGTGATTACGCTGGGGCAGGTGATCTCCCTGGTGGGCATGGCGGCGCTGCTGTTCGCTCCGCTGAACGAAGCGACATTCTTTGCGGCGATAGCCTGCGTAGCCTTTAACTTTGGCGGCACCATTACCGTCTTCCCATCGCTGGTGAGCGAGTTCTTCGGGCTGAACAATCTGGCGAAAAACTACGGTGTGATTTATCTCGGCTTCGGTATCGGCAGTATTTGCGGGTCGCTGATTGCCTCGCTGTTTGGTGGCTTCTACGTGACATTCTGCGTGATATTTGCCTTGCTGATTATTTCGCTGGCGCTGTCCACCACGATTCGTCAGCCGCAGCGCGAGATATTCCAAGAAGCACATGCGAACGTATAATACGAGTAACATAAAACGCCCTCCGGGCGTTTTTTTATAGCACGAATACATAATCAATCCTGACGAATTCTATATTAAATTGAGATGTTGATTTATTCAGATGATTTATAGAAATAAAGAAATAATATATATACTATATTGATATATTCTTAATATAAAACACGGTGATGTGAGCGTTAATGTATCACCTTGATTTTGTTGTTGTTTAATTGTGGCTAAAAGCCGTCTTTATTTTAACTAAATTTAATAAACCCACCTCCCTTATATACTCCGTTTCCAGGCAAAATGCAGGTTAATCCTAAGGATGCATTCTGTCATCTACCGTCGTAAATGGAGTTTTTAATGAAAAAGGTTATTTTTGCACTGTCTGCTCTCGCTGTAGTTTCCATTTCCGCTTTCGCTGCTGGATCGGGTGACGGCACCGTTAAATTCACTGGTGAAATCGTTGACGCGCCATGCGTAGTTTCCACTGACTCTCAGAACCAGGAAGTTGTGCTGGGTCAGGTTAAGAAATCTATCTTCAAAGCTGTTGGCGACAAATCTGTTTCCAAGCCATTCCAGATCAAACTGGAAGACTGTGATATCACTTCTAAAAGTAAAGTTAACGTGAGCTTCAATGGCGTTGCGGATGCAGACGACGCGAAACTGCTTTCTGTTAATACTGAAGCAGGCGCGGCAACTGGCGTGGGCATTGGTATCTACGACAACGCTAACAAAGCGGTAGACATGAACACCGGTAAATCTACTACCACTCTGGCTGCTGGTCAGACCGTGCTGTACTACACCGCTAACTATGTTGCGACTAAAGCCGCAGTCACCACGGGTTATGGTAACGCAGAAGTAGACTTCAACCTGACTTACGAATAATCGTTTTTCACAAGTCTACGATAAACATAATGGCAACGGAGACCCCGTTGCCATTTTTTCCAGCGGAGTCTCAGGGAGAGAAGCATGAACCGCTTACGTTTGGCATCTTGCGCAGCACTGGCACTGGCACTGATTTCACAACACAGTTTTGCAGGCGGCGTGGCATTAAGCAGCACGCGTATTATTTATGACGGCAGCAGAAAGGAAGCTTCTCTGACGGTACATAATAAAAGTACAACCGATGAATTTCTGATTCAGTCATGGATAGATGATGTAAATGGCAATAAAAAAACGCCATTTATCATCACCCCGCCCTTATTCAAGCTAAGTCCGACGAAGAATAACGTTTTACGTATCGTGAATACGTCTGATGCCTTACCGCAGGATCGTGAGTCCGTTTACTGGGTTAACGTGAAATCTATTCCTGCCAGAAGTGAAGACGCAGAAAATAAAAACGTCCTACAAATTGCGGTGCGCACCCGTTTAAAACTTTTCTATCGCCCGGCGGGTCTGAAAGGTAACAGTATGGACGGCTGGAGCAAATTGCAGTTTACCCGCGTAGGTAATAATCAGATAAAAGTCGAAAATCCATCTGCCTTTAATCTGACATTCAATAAGTTATATGCCAACGGCCAAAACATAGAAAAAGCTGGAATGGTACCAGCAAAAGGCGCGCTGAATATTGAACTGCCAGCCGGTACAGGCAAGGTAAGCGAAGTTAAATACAACATCATTAATGACTTCGGAACGGCTGGCGACATGCTGACACAGCACGTTAATTAATTTTTTTGAAGGTTTATTACTATGCCATGGACGCATCTTCCTCCGGTCAATAAGACCCCGCGTTTCCCGCTGTCCGCGCTTGCGCTGATGATTGCGGGCACGCTCCCCGCATATGCGGGAACATTTAACCCGCGCTTTCTGGAAGATGTGCCGGGTATTGACCAGCACGTTGACCTTTCAATGTATGAATCCAACAAAGCCGATCAGCTGCCGGGTAAATACCGTGTGTCGGTGATGGTCAATGATAAAAAAATGGAGTCCCGCACCCTGGAATTTAAGGCAGCGACAGAGGCCCAGCGCGCAAAAATGGGGGAAACCCTGGTTCCGTGCTTAAGCCGTGTGCAGCTTGAAGATATGGGTGTGCGTATTGAGAGCTTCCCTGCGCTGAAAATGGCGCCGCCGGAAGCGTGTGTGCCGTTTGACGAGATTATTCCGCAGGCCGCCAGCCATTTCGATTTTGCTGACCAGACGCTGATCATGAGCTTCCCGCAGGCTGCGATGAAGCAGACGGCGCGCGGTACGGTACCGGAATCCCAGTGGGACGAAGGGGTGAATGCCCTTTTGCTGGATTATAACTTTAGCGGCAGCAATGCCAGCTACGATGCGCACGACGGTAATACCAGCTACGACAGCGACAGTTATTACCTGAACCTGCGCAGCGGTATGAACCTTGGGGCATGGCGTCTACGTAACTACAGCACCTGGACGCGAAACGATGGCAATAACCAATGGGACAACATCGGCACCTCTTTAAGCCGGGCGATTGTGCCGCTGAAATCCCAGTTGACGCTGGGTGATACCTCGACGTCGGGTGATATTTTTGACAGCGTACAGATGCGTGGTGCGCAGTTAACTTCTGACGAAGAGATGTTGCCGGACAGTCAGCGTGGTTTTGCGCCAGTTATTCGCGGTATTGCTAAAAGTAACGCCGAAGTGACCGTTGAGCAGAACAACTACGTTATCTACCGTACGTTTGTTCAGCCGGGCGCATTCGAAATTAATGATCTGTACCCAACTTCAAACAGCGGTGACCTGACGGTCACTATTAAAGAAGCGGATGGCAGCGAACAAAAGTTCGTACAGCCGTTCTCTGCGGTGGCAATCCTCCAGCGTGAAGGCCATTTGAAGTACAGTCTTTCGGCAGGGGAATACCAGGCCGGGAACTATAACAGCGCCGAGCCTAAATTCTGGCAACTGGATGCCATGTATGGTCTCCCGTACGGGGTGACCGTTTACGGTGGTTCGATCTTCTCGGACGACTATTATGCGCTGGCGGGTGGTGTCGGTAAAAACTTCGGCTACATCGGTGCTGTCTCTATTGATGTAACGCAGGCCAAAAGTAATCTGGCGAACGAAGAGAGTGCGGAAGGGCAATCTTACCGCTTCCTCTACTCCAAGAGCTTTAACAGCGGCACCGATTTCCGTCTGCTGGGTTACAAGTATTCGACCAGCGGTTATTACACCTTCCAGGAAGCGACGGATGTCCGTAGCGATGCGGACAGTACTTACAGCCAGTACCACAAACGCAGCCAGATCCAGGGCAACGTGACGCAGCAGTTAGGCACCTGGGGCTCGGTCTATTTTAACGTCACGCAGCAGGACTACTGGAACGATGAAGGCAAACAGCGCTCGCTGAATGCCGGTTATAACGGCCGTATTGGTCGCGTGAACTACAGCGTTGCCTATACCTGGACGAAAAGCCCGGAGTGGGATGAGAGCGATCGTCTGCTGTCATTCTCCCTCTCTATTCCATTGGGACGCATGTGGAGTAACTACCACCTTACAACCGATCAGCATGGCCGCACCAACCAGCAACTGGGTGTGAGCGGTACCGCGCTGGAAGACCACAACCTGAACTATAGCGTGCAGGAAGGCTATGGCAGCAATGGGGTGGGTAACAGCGGCAGCGTGAACCTGGATTACCAGGGCGGTGTGGGGAGTGCCAGCATGGGTTACAACTACAACCGCGACGGTCAGCAATTGAACTACGGTCTGCGCGGCGGCGTGATTGCCCACAGCGAAGGCATTACGCTTTCCCAGCCGTTGGGTGAGTCCATGGCCATTATTTCCGCACCAGGTGCGCGTGGTGCGCACGTCATTAACAACGGCGGCGTGGAAGTAGACTGGATGGGTAACGCGGTCGTGCCGTATCTCACGCCGTATCGCGAAACGGAAGTCTCACTGCGAAGCGACAGTCTTAACAGCCAGGTTGACCTGGATACCGCCTCCGTCAGTGTGGTACCGACGCGCGGCGCGATTGTTCGGGCCCGCTTTGATACCCGCGTGGGCTATCGCGTGCTGATGAACCTTACCCAGAGCAATGGCAGGGCCGTGCCGTTTGGCGCCACCGCCACACTTCTGGATACCAAAAAAGAGTCCAGCAGCATCGTCGGAGAAGATGGACAGCTCTATATCAGCGGGATGCCAGAGAAAGGCGCGCTACAGGTGAAATGGGGTAAAGACCAGACACAGCAATGCCGCGTGGCGTTTACGCTACCCGAACAACAGGATAATGCTGGCGTAGTGATGGCAAATGCCGTCTGCCAGTAACAGGGAAGAATATATTATGTTGAAAAAAGTACTTTCAATTGTCGGCCTGATGGGTGGGGCAGTATTGTTTTCCGGACAGGCGCAAGCGGCGGGGGATTGGGGGCCGTGTTTACCGCAGGGAGGGACGCACAGCTTTTCTTCAGTGCTGGATAAAACAGTGACGGACACTTCTAAGAATGCGGCGGGTACGGTTTTCCAGGATTTTTGGTCGTGGGATTTGGGGGGAGATTATTATGCGAGCTGTGAATGCCCGGACGATCCAGAATCAAAGGAATCTTATTATTACAAAGCCACATCAACGCTTCCACTGGGCCATGTAGAAGGAGGACGCGAATATTATGTGATCAATAATAATATTCAGTTTTCAGCTGATGTTTGGATTGAGGGGAAACGTAAAAATTATTTCACGGTACCGTTTGAAAATAAGACTAATGACGTTTCTGATCATGATGCTTGTGGAGTCCAGACTAGATTTAGAACAGGCAGTAAGGGGAAATTAAGCCTGTACATTAACCATCCCTTTGTCGGAATGCTTGATATTCCGAATACAAAAATTCTCGACGTTTATGGTGCCCGTAAAGCGGGAGCTTATGGAGCAGTTCCACTGTCATCCGTATTTATAAGTGGACATATAATCGTGCCTCAGGGCTGTGAACTCGACACCGGAAGTACTCTGGAAATCCCGTTTGGTGACTTTAAGGGCAGCGATTTCAAAGATCGTAAAGGCCAAATTCCGCAAGGTGTCATGACTTTTACTAAAGATTTGCAGTTTAAATGCACCAATATTTCCGATGGCGTGAAGATCTTTCTGCGTATTGAGGGGACGCCAAACGCCAATGATTCGAATGCCATTGATATGGGGAATCCGGATATCGGGGCTGTGATTGCAGGCATGAATGGCAACATTCTTATACCCAATGATACTAGCTCGAATCAGGCGCTGGAGGTGTTTGGCCTGGTCGATGAAACGCATCGATTTGCCAAGACGACGATTACGGCTTACCCGATCAGTACCACCGGTAAAGTGCCGAAGGCAGGGAAGTACGAAGGAATTGCCACTATGCGTATTGATGTGGAGTAAGCGGGATGAAATATGTTCATGCGTTTATAACAGCGAATCTGCTGTTCACGGCTCCGGCGATGGCGGTACCGACAAATATCGGTTCCGTTGGGGATATTCACTTCACCCTCAATGTTATGGCGGCAACCTGTGAGCTTGAAAAGGATAACATTGACGTCGATATGGGCAGTGTGGTGTTGCAACGGCCTGTGAAGGTGGGTAAAGAACTCAACCAGAAGAGCTTCAGGATTGACTTGAAAAATTGTGCGTATGCCGCGAAGGCCTACGTGACGATGGATGGTACAGCAGACGCAACTGATTCGTCACTTTTTGCCCTGGACAGTGGTGGCGCGACAGGCATTGCCCTGAAAATCAAAACGCGTGATGGTGTACAGCAGTACCCTTTCAGCACCGACAGTACGCCCGTGGGACACCTGATTTGGTTTGATGGGACGAACAAACTGAACTATGTCGCCAGCTATGTGCCTGTTAAACCGGAAGTCACGGTGGGTAAGGCGAACGCGACCATAAATTTTAGCATCACATACGAATAATCAATCAGGGCCAGTTCACTGGCCCATTATTAACGCTGCGCTCACTCCATCGATTCCGCTTTCAGACTCGCTTTTTTTTGTAAAAAACTGTAGCGATCGCACTCTCAGTTGCCACTTTTCTTCCCCGCTGTGGTCTACTTATCGCGCTTGTAGACGTTTCTGATAACGGTTTATCTCGCACCTACTTACTCTGTCTGCTTTCTCAATGAGATTCGACGGGTCTTTATACCCCTTCCCCCAGGGTTGTTTGCATGAAATATATCAGGTCTCTTACCCAGCAAAGATTGTGTCTGATGCTGGCTGTCTATATCGGTTTGTTTCTGAATGGCGCGGTGCTGTTCAGAAGAGTGGAAGGTTATTTTGAACACCTCACCGTAAGAAACGGGATTTTCGCCGCGATTGAAGTATTTGGCTCAATTCTGGCGACCTTCTTCCTGCTACGCCTGCTCTCGCTTTTTGGCAGACGTACATGGCAGGTTCTGGCCTCGCTGGTGGTGATTATCTCTGCCGCCGCAAGCTATTACATGACATTCATGAACGTGGTCATTGGCTACGGTATTGTGGCTTCGGTGATGACCACGGACATCGACCTCTCGAAAGAGGTGGTGGGAAAAGGGTTCATCATGTGGACAATTTTGACCTGCCTGATCCCGCTCTTCTTTATCTGGAGTAATACCTGTCGCTATACCCTGTTACGCCAGCTGCGTACTCGTGGACAACGCATCCGCAACGTCGCCGTCGTTCTTCTGGCGGGTCTGCTGGTATGGGCCCCTATTCGCCTGATGGAAAAACAGCAAAAACGGATCGAAAAAGCGACAGGCGTAGATATGCCAAGCTATGGCGGCGTGGTGGCTAACTCGTATCTGCCGTCTAACTGGCTGTCGGCGTTAGGTCTCTATGCCTGGGCTCAGGCAGACGAATCCAGCGATGTGAAATCGCTGATTAACCCAACCAAAAAGTTCACCTACCAGGCTCCGGCTGACGGGCTGGATGATACTTACGTGGTCTTCGTTATCGGCGAAACGACGCGCTGGGATCATATGGGTATTCTCGGTTATGACCGCGATACTACCCCGAAACTGGCGCAGGAAAAGAACCTGGTGGCATACCGCGGCTACTCCTGCGATACCGCCACCAAGCTCTCGTTGCGCTGTATGTTTGTTCGTGAGGGCGGTGCGAGTGATAACCCTCAGCGCACTCTCAAAGAGCAAAACGTGTTTGCTGTTCTGAAGCAGCTTGGGTTTAGCTCCGATCTGTTCGCCATGCAAAGTGAGATGTGGTTCTACACCAACACCATGGCG
>OKDC01000136.1_pt1 | contig 17244 bp, 9 predicted proteins | sample 1610511 | NCBI WGS metagenome assembly OKDC01 (sample SAMN04436657, study PRJEB24849) | human gut metagenome | biome: human gut; feature: NICU; material: stool | host: Homo sapiens | place: USA: Saint Louis, MO | collected 2010-05-28
ACGTCACCGCGAAGGGCGGGCTGGTGGAAGAGGAGTATGTCGACTGGGTGATCTCCCGGCCCTATATCTTCCTGGTGCTGCTGAATATTGTGGGGGTGATTGTTGGGATCTGGCGTTACTTCTACGGCCCGGAAAACGAAATTCTGACGGTCTTCGTGAGTATGGCGTGGGTGTTTTATAACCTGATTATCCTCGGTGGCGCGGTGGCGGTATCGGTGGAGAGCAAACAGGTTCGCCGCGCGCATCGCGTCGAAATCAGCATGCCAGCGGCCATTGCTCGCGACGATGGACATCTCTTCTCCTGTACCGTACATGACTTTTCGGATGGCGGTCTGGGTATCAAGATCAACGGTCAGGCGAAGGTGCTGGAGGGGCAGAAGGTCAACCTACTGCTTAAGCGCGGCCAGCAGGAGTATGTCTTCCCGACGCAGGTGGTGCGTGTGAGAGGAAATGAAGTGGGTCTGCAACTGATGCCGCTGACTAAAAAGCAACACATTGATTTTGTGCAGTGTACGTTTGCCCGCGCGGATACGTGGGCTCTCTGGCAGGACAGCTTCCCTGAGGATAAGCCTCTGGAAAGCCTGCTGGATATTCTTAAGCTGGGGTTCCGTGGCTATCGTCACCTTGCAGAATTTGCCCCGTCGTCGGTGAAATTAATTTTCCGGTCACTTACTTCACTGGTTTCCTGGGTCGTGTCGTTCATTCCGCGTCGACCTGAGCGAGATGAAGCGAAGCAGGCGGACCCGGTTATGGCTCAACAATGATGATAACGCGATGAAAACAAAACTTTCCTGGTTATGTGCAGTGGCAATGGGGATGAGTGCGCTCCCTGCAACAGTGGCTAACGCAGCGCCTGATAACGCAGCGACCACGCCCGCGCCAACGGTGCCTGTCGTCGCGCAAGCGACCGATCCGGTTGTGACGGCCGCGCCGGGGCAGACGGAGAACGTCGTCCCGAATCAGCCGACGACGGGGAATACGCTGCCCGCCGACAACCCGGTGGTTGGGCAGGTCATGCCTGGCGTGCCGGGAGCCAGTGCGCCGGTGGTTGCCGAAAATACGCCGTCGCGTGACGTTAAGCTGACGTTTGCCCAGATCGCGCCTCCTCCGGGCAGCATGGTTCTGCGCGGCATCAACCCAAATGGCGGCATCGAATTCGGTATGCGCAGCGATGAAGTTGTGTCGAAAGCGATGCTCAACCTGGAATACACCCCATCGCCGTCGCTGCTGCCGGTGCAGTCCCAGCTTAAGGTCTATCTGAATGACGAGCTGATGGACGTCCTGCCCGTCACTAAAGAGCAACTGGGTAAGAAAACCCTGGCTCAGGTGCCGATTAATCCGCTGTTTATCACCGACTTTAACCGCGTGCGTCTGGAGTTTGTCGGCCACTACCGCGATGTCTGTGAAAACCCGGCCAGCAGCACCCTGTGGCTGGATGTCGGTCGTAACTCTTCGCTTCAGATGACCTATCAGCCGCTGGCGTTGAAAAACGATCTCTCCGCCTTCCCGGTGCCGTTCTTCGACCCGCGTGATAACCGTCCGCTGAATCTGCCGATGGTCTTTGCCGGCTCTCCTGATGTGACCGAACAGCTGGCGGCCTCTATCGTGGCATCCTGGTTTGGTTCCCGCTCCGGCTGGCGTGGTCAAAGTTTCCCGGTCATGTACGACAAAATGCCGGACAAAAACGCGATCGTGTTTGCCACCAACGCCAAACGCCCGGCATTTCTGCGTGACCATCCGGAGGTGAAAGCGCCCACCATCGAGATGATCAGCCATCCGGACAATCCGTACGTGAAGCTGCTGGTGATCTTCGGCCGTGATGACAAAGATCTGGTGCAGGCGGCGAAAGGCATTGCGCAGGGGAATATCCTGTTCCGCGGCAACAGCGTTGTGGTGGATGAGGTGAAACCGCTGCTGGCACGTAAGCCTTATGATGCGCCGAACTGGGTACGTACCGACCGGGCCATCACCTTTGGCGAACTGAAAACCTATGAAGAGCAATTGCAGTCAACCGGGCTTGAACCGTCTCCTGTCAGCCTGTCGCTGAACCTGCCGCCGGATCTCTATCTGCTGCGCACTAACGGCATTGATATCAACCTGAACTACCGTTATACCGCGCCGGCAACCAAAGACAGCTCGCGCATGGATATCAGCCTCAACAACCAGTTCCTGCAATCATTCAGCCTGGCCAGCAGCCAGGAGACAAACCGGTTGATGCTTCGTCTGCCTGTATTGCAGGGGCTGCTGGACGGCAAAACCGATGTGTCGATCCCGGCGCTTAAGCTCGGTGCGGTGAACCAGCTGCGGTTTAACTTCCAGTATATGAACCCCATGCCGGGTGGATCGGTGGAAAACTGTATTACCTTCCAGCCGGTGCAAAACCACGTGGTGATTGGTGATGATTCCACGATCGACTTCTCGAAGTATTACCACTTTATCGCGATGCCGGATCTGCGTGCCTTTGCTAACGCCAGCTTCCCGTTCAGCCGCATGGCAGACCTCTCTGAATCGATTGTCGTGATGCCAAAAGCGGCCAACGAAGGCCAGGTTACCACGCTGCTGGACACCATGGGCACCGTCGGGGCGCAAACCGGCTTGCCGGCTATCAACGTGACGGTGACGGATGACGGGAGCCAGATCCAGAACAAAGATGCCGATATCATGGTCATCGGCAACATTCCGGACAAGCTGAAAGACGAGAAGCGCGTCGATCTGCTGGTGCAGGCGGCTCAGTCGTGGGTCAACACGCCGCTGCGTCAGACCGAGTTCCCAAGCATCATGCCGGACAGCGGCGATCGTCAGGCCAATATCAGGACGACCGTAAGCTCAACGGGTCCGATGGCCGCGATTGTCGGCTTCCAGTCGCCGTACAACGACCAGCGTAGCGTTATCGCCCTGCTGGCGGACAGCCCGCGCGGCTATGAGCTACTCAACACGGCCATGAACGACAGCGGTAAACGGGCGGCAATGTTCGGTTCCGTCTCGGTGATCCGTGAGTCGGGCGTAAACAGCCTGCGCGTGGGGGATGTCTACTACGTCGGTCATCTGCCATGGTTCGAACGGCTGTGGTACGCCCTGTCTAACCACCCGGTGCTGCTGGCCGTGCTGGCTGCGCTCAGCGTCGTACTGCTGGCGTGGGTACTGTGGCGTCTGCTGCGAATCATCAGCCGTCGTCGTCTAAACCCGGACCATGAGTAAGCGGTGATGAAAATCTTTCGCGGGTGTGTAGTCGCAGCGTTGATGCTGGCGGCGGCGAATCTTCACGCCGCCTGCCGCTGGCCTGCCTGGGAGACGTTCAAGCAGGATTATATGAGCGAAAGTGGACGCGTCATTGATCCCAGTGACGCGCGCAAAATCACCACCTCCGAAGGGCAAAGCTACGGACTGTTCTTTGCCCTCGCGGCAAACGATCGCAAGGCGTTCGATCTGCTGCTGGCATGGACGCGCGATAACCTTGCCGAGGGAGATTTAACCCAACATCTCCCGGCCTGGCTGTGGGGGAAAAAGGACGACGAAACCTGGGCGGTTATCGACCCTAACTCCGCGTCTGATGCCGATATCTGGATTGCCTGGTCGCTGCTGGAAGCCGGGCGGCTGTGGAAAAATCCCGATTACACGCGCACGGGTAAGGCGCTGTTGACGCGCATTGCCAGTGAGGAAGTGGTGAAGGTGCCGGGGCTGGGTTCTATGCTGCTGCCGGGTAAAGTCGGTTTTGCCGAAGAGAGTGTCTGGCGCTTCAACCCCAGCTACCTGCCGCCGCAGCTTGCGAGCTATTTCACCCGTTTTGGCGCGCCGTGGACGACGCTCCGTGAAACTAACCTGCGTCTGCTGCTGGAGACCGCGCCTAAAGGATTTTCCCCGAACTGGGTGAAATACCAGAAGAAGGGTGGCTGGCAGCTGTCGCAGGATGCGTCCCTGATCGGCAGCTACGATGCAATTCGCGTCTATCTGTGGGTAGGGATGATGAACGATAACGATCCGCAGAAAGCCCGGCTACTGGCGCGTTTCAAGCCCATGGCGACCACCACAATCAAACAAGGCTTGCCGCCGGAGAAAGTGGACGTCGCGACCGGGAAACGCACCGGAAATGGGCCGGTAGGGTTTTCTGCCTCCCTCCTTCCGTTTTTACAAAACCGGGACGCGCAGGCGGTGCAACGCCAGCACGTCGCCGATCGTTTTCCCGATAACAATGCTTATTACAGCTACGTTCTGACCCTCTTTGGACAAGGGTGGGATCAGCATCGTTTTCGTTTCACCGTGCAAGGTGAATTACTACCGGATTGGGGCCAGGAATGCGCACGTTCACACTGAATCTACTCACCTTATCGCTTGGTCTGGCGCTAATGCCCCTGGCCCAGGCCGCCAACTCCCCGCAGCAGAGACAGCTGCTGGAACAGGTCCGTCTGGGGGAATCCACCCAGCGTGAGGATTTAGTGCGCCAGTCGCTCTATCGCCTTGAGCTGATCGACCCCAACAACCCGGACGTGATTGCCGCACGCTTCCGCTACCTGTTACGACAGGGCGATACGGCGGGCGCGCAAAAAGAGCTGGATCGCCTGAAAGGAATGGCACCCGATTCCAGTGCCTACCAGTCATCCCGTACTACTATGCTGCTCTCCACGCCGGATGGTCGCCAGGCCCTCCAGCAGGCTCGCCTGCTTGCCACCACCGGGCACACCCAGGAAGCCATTGCCGCGTATGACAAACTGTTTGACGGTAAGCCGCCCAGCGGCGACATCGCGACGGAGTACTGGAACGTGGTGGCGAAAGAGCCAGCCCGCCGCAACCTGGCCATTAATCAGCTTAAGAAAATAAACGCCAGCAGTCCGGGCAACGTCCCGCTACAGTCCTCGCTGGCACAGCTTTTGTTCCAGAGCGGACGGCGTGATGAAGGGTTTGCGGTGTTGCAGGAGATGGCCAAATCGAACAATGGCCGCAGTCAGGCGTCGGACATGTGGTACCAGCAGATCAAAGATCAGCCGGCCAGCAGCGCCAGCGTTACCGCGCTGCAACAATACCTGAGCGTGTTCAGCGATGGCGATAACGTGACGGCGGCGCGCGCCCAGTTTGAAGCGCAGCAAAAACAGCTCGCCGATCCGGCGTTCCGCGCCAAAGCCGAAGGGTTAGCCGCAGTGGATGCCGGGCAGGGCAGTAAAGCGGTAACGGAGTTGCAGAAAGCAGTCAGCGCCAACCACGCCGACAGTGAAGCCGTAGGCGCGCTGGGGCAGGCTTATTCTCAGAAAGGCGATCGCGCGCGTGCGGTTGCGCAGTTTGAAAAGGCGATCGCCATCGATCCGCAGAGCGATAACCGGGGTAAATGGGACAGCCTGCTGAAGGTCAACCGATACTGGCTGCTGATCCAGCAGGGGGATAACGCCCTGAAAGCCAACAATACGGCCCAGGCCGAACGCTATTACCAGCAGGCGCGCAATATCGACAATACCGACAGCTACGCGGTTCTGGGGTTAGGTGATGCGGCGGCGGCGCGCAAAGATAACGACGCGGCCGAACGCTATTACCGCCAGGCGTTGCGGATGGACAGCAGCAACAGTAACGCGGTGCGCGGTCTCGCCAATATTTATCGCGCGCAGTCTCCGGAGAAGGCGACGCAGTTTATTCAGTCGCTCTCTGCCAGCCAGCGCCGCAGCATTGATGATATTGAACGTAGCCTGACGAACGAGCAGCTTTCAGCCCAGGCCGAACAGCTGGAAAGCGAAGGGAAATATGCGCAGGCCGCAGAAATTCAGCGCCGACGCCTTGCGCTTTCCCCGGGCGACGTGTGGATCACCTACCGACTGTCACGCGATCTGTATAGCGCGGGTCAGCGCAGCCAGGCGGATAACCTGATGCGTCAGCTGGCAAGCCAGAAACCGGGCGATCCGGATCAGGTTTACGCCAGCGGGCTGTACCTGTCCGGTAACGATCAGGACCGGGCGGCGCTGGCGCATCTGAACACGCTGCCGCGCGACAAGTGGAACGGCAACATCCAGGCGCTGGCAGACCGCCTGCAAAGTAACCAGGTGCTGGAAACCGCCAACCGCCTGCGCGACAGTGGAAAAGAGCAGGAAGCGGAAACGTTGCTTCGCCAGCAGCCTCCGTCCACCCGTATCGACCTGACGCTGGCGGACTGGGCTGAACAGCGAGGCGATCATGAGGCCGCGAAAACCGCCTACAACACCGTCCTGCAACGCGAACCGCAGAACGAAGACGCGATCCTCGGCCTGACCGAGGTTTACCTTGCCCAGGGCAACAAGGACGCGGCGCGCGCGGCGCTGGCGAAGCTGCCCGCGGCACAGAACGGCGAACCGCTCTCCATCAATATGCAGCGACGGCTTGCCATGGCGCAGGCCGGCCTGGGCGATCGTGCCGCGGCAGAAAAGACCTTCAACGCCATTCTTCCGCAGGCCAAATCGCAGCCGCCTTCGATGGAAAGTGCGCTGGTGATGCGCGATGCCGCCCGTTTCCAGGCACAAAATGGTCAGCCTCAGCAGGCGCTGGACACCTGGAAAGATGCGATGGTCTCATCGGGCATCACAACGACCCGTCCGACCGATAACGACAGCTTTACGCGGCTCACGCGTAACGATGAGAAAGATGACTGGCTGAAGCGCGGCGTGCGCAGCGATGCAGGCGATCTTTATCGTCAGCAGGATCTGAACGTCACGCTGCAACACGACTACTGGGGTTCCAGCGGCACGGGAGGGTATTCCGACCTGAAAGCGCATACCACCATGCTCCAGGTTGATGCGCCGCTGTCGGACGGACGTATGTTCTTCCGTAGCGATCTGGTCAATATGAACGCCGGTTCCTTTGACACCGATAACGGAACCTACGATCCGACATGGGGTACCTGCGCCGAAACGCCATGTCACGGCAGCACGAACCAGTCGGCCAACGGCGCCAGCGTGGCCGTCGGCTGGCAGAACAAAACCTGGGCGTGGGATATCGGTACAACGCCGATGGGCTTCGACGTGGTCGATGTGGTGGGCAGCCTGAGCTACAGCAACGATTTAGGGCCGATTGGCTACACCCTGAACGCCCATCGCCGTCCGATTTCCAGCTCGGTGCTGGCCTTCGCCGGGCAAAAAGATCCCAATACCGACACCACCTGGGGCGGCGTGCGTGCCACCGGTGGTGGCGTGAGCATGAGCTACGACAAAGGCGAAGCTAACGGGATCTGGTCAAGCCTGAGTGCCGACAGCCTCACCGGGAAGAATGTCGAAGATAACTGGCGCGTCCGCTGGATGACCGGCTATTACTACAAGCTCATCAATCAGAACAACGAACGCCTGACGGTGGGCGTGTCCAACATGCTCTGGCATTACGATAAGGATTTAAGTGGTTATTCGCTGGGCCAGGGCGGTTACTACAGTCCCCAGGAGTATGTGTCGTTCGCCTTACCGGTGAACTGGCGTAAACGCACAGAGAACTGGTCATGGGAGCTGGGCGGCTCCGTCTCCTGGTCCCATTCAAAAACAAAAGATGTGATGCGTTATCCGTTACAGGGGCTGATCCCGGACAATGAGCCAGGCCGTTATACCGATAAAGGTGTAATGGAAACCGGAAGTAGCTCGTCAGGAACGGGTTATACCGCAAGGGCGATTGTTGAACGCCGCGTGACGTCCAACTGGTTTGTCGGTCTGGGCGTCGATATTCAGGAAGCAAAAGACTATACCCCGAGCCATGCGCTGCTCTACGTTCGGTATTCTGCCGCGGGCTGGCAGGGTGATATGGACTTACCACCGGAACCGCTGGTGCCTTATGCAGACTGGTGATCGGATTTTTACTTAATCTAATTGTAAGTCTCTCTTAAAAGTGCAGCTATCGGGTATACTCGGACGCACCAGGTTTACACCCTGGTGCGCCCTGCGCTTCGAGTTTTGTGGAGAGTCATTTTGCGTGTCAGCCGTTCCTTAACGATCAAACAGATGGCGATGGTGTCTGCCGTCACAATGCTGTTTGTCTTCATCTTCTGCGTCATTTTGCTGTTTCACTCCGTACAGCAGAACCGCTATAACACGGCTTCGCAACTGGAAAGTATTGCCCGCTCGGTGCGGGAACCCCTGTCGGCCTCGATCCTGAAAGGGGATATCCCCGAGGCGGAATCCATCCTGAAGCGCATTCAGCCCGCCGGTATCGTGAGCCGCGCGGATGTCGTGCTGCCGAACCAGTTCCAGGCGCTGCGGATGAGCTTTATCCCGGAGCGTCCCGTCCCGATGATGGTGATGCGCCTGTTTGAACTGCCGGTGCAAATTTCCCTGCCTCTCTATTCCCTGGAAAGACCGGCTAACCCGCAGCCGCTGGCCTACCTGGTGCTACAGGCTGACTCGTACCGCAGGTATAAATTCGTCATGAGTTGGGTTGCTACGTTAGTGACTACTTACTTACTTTTGACATTAATGCTGAGCGTGGCGCTGACGTGGTGCATCAACCGCTTAATTGTGCATCCGTTGCGCCGCATAGCCCGGGAGCTGAACGACCTCTCTCCTCAGGAGCACATGGGGCATCAGCTTCCGTTGCCGCGCCTGCATCACGACGATGAAATTGGCATGCTGGTCCGGAGTTACAATATCAACCAGCAGCGTGTCCTGCGTCAGCAGGAAGAGCTCAGTAGCAATGCCACCCGTTTTCCGGTATCCGATCTGCCAAACAAAGCGTTTTTAATGGCCTTGCTGGAGCAGACCGTCGCCCGCCAGCAGACCACCGCGCTGATGGTGATTGCCTGCGAAACCTTGCAGGACACGGCGGGCGTGCTGAAAGAGAGCCAGCGCGAGATGCTGTTGCTGACGCTGGTGGAAAAGGTGAAATCCGTTCTGGCGCCGCGCATGGTGCTCACCCAGGTCAGCGGTTATGACCTGGTGGTGATCGCGCACGGTGTTAAAGAGCCGTGGCACGCCATTACGCTAGGTCAGCAAGTACTCACTGTCATTAATGAGCGGCTGCCCATTCAGGGTATCCAGCTTCGCCCGAGCGCCAGCATCGGTATTGCGATGTACTACGGGGGGCTGACCGCCGAGCAGCTTTATCGTCGGGCCTTCTCGGCCGCGTTCACCGCGCGCCGAAAAGGCAAAAACCAGATCCAGTTCTTTGATCCGGAGCAGATGGAAAAAGCCCAGCAGCGCCTGACGGAAGAGAGCGACATTCTGACGGCGATGGATAATCGCCGGTTTGCGCTCTGGCTACAGCCGCAGGTCAATTTGCGTACGGGTGAAGTGACCAGCGCCGAAGCGTTGCTGCGTATGCAACAGCCGGACGGCACGTGGGAGCTGCCTGAGGGGATGATCGAACGTATCGAGTCCTGTGGCCTGATGGTCACCGTCGGCTACTGGGTGCTGGAAGAGTCGTGCCGCCAGCTTGCGGCCTGGCAACAACGGGGCATCACGCTGCCGCTGTCGGTGAATCTCTCTGCGCTACAGCTGATGCACCCGACCATGGTGCCGGAGATGCTCGAGTTGATCCACCGCTACCGCATCCAGCCCCACACGTTGATCCTGGAAGTCACCGAGAGCCGTTGTATCGATAATCCTGACGACGCTGTCGCCATTCTGAAACCGCTGCGTAATGCCGGGATCCGCATTGCGCTGGACGATTTCGGTATGGGGTATTCCGGCCTGCGTCAGCTCCAGCACATGAAAACCCTGCCGGTGGACGTCCTGAAAATCGACAAAACCTTTGTGGAAGGGCTGCCGGAGGATTGCAGCCTGGTACAGGCCATTATTCAGATGGCGCACAGCCTGAATCTGCACGTCATTGCCGAGGGTATTGAAACCGACGCCCAGCGTGATTGGCTGGCTGCGGCGGGCGTGGAGAGCGGACAGGGCTTCCTGTTTGACCGCGCCGTACCGACGGATATCTTTGAGCAACGCTATCTCTCCGACGCTGGCAATAACGCAAAAGTGTAATTTTGTTGCTGGCTTGTGCGAGCCAGCTCAAAGTTCTTAACATTTGTGTTTCAAATTTGAACCCCGTTTATTTCTGTCCTGTTATGTGGGTGTTATTTTAAAGCCGCAGGTTAACCATAACCTTACAAAGCCTGTAGTTTTTCTTTCCAGGGACACCCTATGAAAACCTCACTCTTCAAAAGTCTTTACTTCCAGGTCCTGACAGCCATCGCCATCGGTATTCTGCTCGGTCACTACTACCCGGAGCTGGGCGCGCAGATGAAACCGCTTGGCGACGCGTTCGTTAAGCTCATCAAAATGATCATCGCGCCGGTCATTTTCTGTACCGTGGTGACCGGTATCGCTGGCATGGAAAGCATGAAGGCGGTCGGGCGTACGGGGGCGGTTGCCCTGCTGTACTTCGAGATTGTCAGTACCATCGCGCTGATTATCGGCCTGATAATTGTCAACGTAGTACAGCCTGGCGCGGGCATGAACGTCGACCCGGCCACGCTGGATGCGAAAGCGGTGGCGGTTTACGCTGAACAGGCGAAAGATCAGGGGATTGTTGCCTTCCTGCTGGACGTGATCCCGAGCAGCGTGATTGGCGCGTTCGCCAGCGGAAACATCCTCCAGGTGCTGCTGTTTGCCGTGCTGTTTGGCTTTGCCCTGCACCGTCTTGGCAGCAAAGGTCAGCTGATTTTTAACGTCATTGAAAGCTTCTCGCAGGTGATCTTCGGCATCATCAACATGATTATGCGTCTGGCCCCGATTGGCGCCTTTGGCGCGATGGCCTTCACCATCGGGAAATACGGCGTCGGCACGCTGGTACAGCTGGGCCAGCTGATCGTCTGCTTCTACATCACCTGTATTCTGTTTGTGGTGGTGGTGCTCGGCTCCATCGCCCGTGCGACCGGCTTCAGCATCTTCAAATTTATCCGTTACATTCGTGAAGAGCTGCTGATTGTCCTCGGCACATCCTCTTCGGAGTCCGCGCTGCCGCGTATGCTCGATAAAATGGAAAAGCTGGGCTGCCGTAAGTCAGTGGTGGGGCTGGTTATTCCTACGGGCTATTCCTTTAACCTGGACGGCACCTCGATATACCTGACGATGGCGGCGGTCTTTATTGCCCAGGCCACTAACAGCCACATGGATATCTTCCATCAGATTACGCTGCTGGTGGTGCTTCTGCTCTCTTCAAAAGGGGCGGCGGGCGTAACGGGCAGCGGATTTATCGTGCTGGCGGCCACCATTTCGGCGGTGGGCCATCTGCCGGTGGCGGGCCTGGCCCTGATCCTCGGTATTGACCGCTTTATGTCTGAAGCCCGTGCGTTAACCAACCTGGTCGGCAATGGCGTGGCGACGATTGTGGTGGCGAAGTGGGTGAAAGAGCTGGATCACAAGAAGCTTAACGATACGCTGAATAACCGCACATCTGAGGACAAAACCCCCGGTTTATCCTCTTAATCCCTCATAAATGCCCGTATTCCCTTGTGGGGATGCGGGCACCTGCGCATAATAACCGTTCATACCTGTCATAATTCGACAAGATTTTTTTTGGGTATATTTCACTTCCGCCCGTGACGTTTAGCCGAACACGCTGTCTAATCGGAAGGTTTTCATCGTCATCTTTGAGTGCTCACGTCGCGAGACACTCTCTTTAACCAGGAATGTTGATCAGGGGTTCACATGCAGGGCACAAAAATTCGACTCTTAACCGGCGGTTTGCTGATGATGGCAGCAGCCAGTTATGTGCAGGCAGATGCGCTCCAGCCAGACCCGGCCTGGCAACAGGGAACACTGGCGAACGGTTTCCAGTGGCAGGTATTATCCACTCCGCAACGTCCGAGCGATCGCATTGAAATCCGTCTTTCTGTGAATACCGGCTCCCTCACTGAAAGCACCCAGCAGACCGGCTTAAGCCACTTTATTCCTCGACTGGCGCTCACCCAGAGCGGCAGTTTGCAGGCGGTTCAGGTGCGTTCTTTATGGCAACAGGCCATCGATCCGAAACGCCCGCTGCCTCCGGCTGTGGTCTCCTATGACTACACCATGTTTAACCTGAGCCTGCCCAACAACCGTAACGATCTGCTTAAAGAAGCCCTTACCTATCTTTCCGATGCCACCGGCAAACTGGCGATTACGCCTGAGACCGTTAACTATGCGTTGAGCAACAGCGACATGGTGGCGACCTGGCCGACGGATACCAAAGAAGGCTGGTGGCGCTACCGCCTGAAAGGGTCAACGCTGCTTGGCCACGACCCGGCAGAGCCGCTAAAACAGCCGGTTGATGCCGCGCAGGTGAAATCTTTCTACCAGCAGTGGTACACCCCGGATGCCATGACCCTGATTGTGGTGGGCAACGTGGACAGCCGTACGGTGATAGAACAGATCAACAAAGCATTTGGCGATCTGAAAGGGAAGCGTGAAACGCCCGCCCCTGTTCCTACCTTGTCCCCGCTGCGTCCTGAGACGGTCAGCATCATGACGGATACCGTGCGTCAGGATCGTCTTTCAATGATGTGGGATACGGCCTGGCAGCCGATCCGCGAGTCTTCTGCGCTGTTGCGTTACTGGCGTGCGGATCTCGCGCGTGAAGCGCTGTTCTGGCACGTTCAGCAGACGCTCAGCAAGAACAACGTGAAAGATATTGGCCTGGGCTTTGACTGCCGTGTGCTGTTCCAGCGCGCCCAGTGCGCCATTAACGTGGAATCGCCGGGCGATAAGCTGAATGCCAATCTCGGCGTGGTGGCGAAAGAGCTGGCTAAAGTGCGTAAAGAGGGCCTGTCTGAAGAGGAGTTTAACGCGCTGGTGGCGCAGAAATCCCTTGAATTGCAGAAACTGTTCGCCACCTATGCCCGCGCCGATACCGATATCTTAATCAGCCAGCGCATTCGCTCCTTGCAGAATCAGGTGGTGGATATCGCGCCGGAGCAGTATCAGAAACTGCGTCAGGACTTCCTGAACGGTCTGACCGTGGAGATGCTGAATCAGGATCTGCGTCAGCAGCTGTCGCAGGATATGGCGCTGATTCTGTTGCAGCCGAAAGGTGAGCCGGAATATGACATGAAAGAGTTGAAGGCCACCTGGAACGCCATCATGGCGACGCCGCCGCAGCCAGCGCAAACGGCAGCCGATGATTTACATCAGGATGCGAGTGATATTCCGCAGGGCCAGTAAGCCCTGCGTTCCCAGAGGGTTAGGGTGCGGGCAAGCAGCCCGCACAGTCCTTAGGCAGGCATCGCCTCGCGCGGAATAATCGCTCCGCGATACTGAATCACCGTGCTGGCCGTTAAATGACCGCGCTGCGCCGCCGTTTCCGACGTACCCCCTGTCAGACGTACCGCCAGATACCCCGCGCTGAAAGAATCTCCCGCCGCCGTGGTATCGATCACTTTCTCTTTCGCCAGCTTCACCGCCGGGACCTCTTTTACGGCTTCACCTGCAACCGCCACCAGGCAAGACTCCGCCCCGCGCTTGATCACCACTTCGCTGACCCCGGCAGCCTGCGTCCGGGCAATGACCTCATCAACCGGTTTTTCGCCCCACAGGGCGTCTTCATCATCCAGCGTCAGGAAGGCGATATCGGTGCATTCGAGCATCTGCTGGTAGACCTGCTGCGTCTCTTCGCGGCTGGCCCACAAACGCGGACGGTAGTTGTTATCGAAAATCACCTTACCGCCATTGGCACGGCATTCGCGCAGCAGTGACAGCAGCTTTTCACGGCTCTCCTGGCTCAGGATCGCCAGACTGATCCCGCTCAGGTAGAGATAATCGAAGGTGGCCAGTTCTTCGCAAATGGCAGCGGCGGCCTCGCTTTCCAGCCAGAATTTGGCGGCCGCTTCATTACGCCAGTAATAGAAGGTGCGCTCGCCGGTGCTGTCGGTTTCGATGTAGTACAAACCCGGCAGGCGGTTTTCCATTCGCTGGATCAGCGAGGTCCCAACGTGTTCACCCTGCCAGGCTTCCAGCATCTGCTGGCTGAAGCTGTCCGTTCCCAGCGCGGTAACGTAGCTCACGCTCAGCGCGTCGGGGGAGACCTGACGGGCAATGTAAACGGAGGTGTTCAATGTATCGCCACCAAAACCGCGGCTGACTTCCGCGCCTTTCTGGGACAGCTCAATCATGCATTCGCCAATCACGGCAATTTTTTTAGACATAGTCGTGAACCTGAACAAAGTAATTAAGGGTAGTGTGCGCTGTGTGTTTTTTATGGTCAACTATATTAAAACGACGTTCCATTATTTTTTTTGAGCCAGCGCGTATTCCGGCATATTTCTGTCATCTTAATTTCATTTTCCCGGTGAATTGAACATAAAGTTCTCACCTGGCGGGCCGATAACTCAGTGACGAGTCCAGAAAGGCTATCCCATACAACAGGACATCCGAAATGAAGTCAGAGCAGGTTATCCAGCGGCTGAGCACTACGCCTGAGGCAAGTATTGAGAACTTGCAGGAGCATCGCTACTGGCTGCAATGTGAGCGAGCATACACCTATCAGCCCATCTACCGTACCGACGGTCGGTTAATGGCGATTGAGGTGTTAACGGTCGTCACTCATCCATCGAATCCTTCCCAGCGTATTGCGCCGGACCGCTATTTTGCGGAGGTTGCCGTGCGTCAGCGTATCGACGTGCTGGAAGAGCAGCTGAGAATGCTGGCGACGAAGCAGGCGTTCTTCGAGCAGCACGGTATTCTGGCGTCGGTGAACGTGGATGGCCCAACCCTGATGGCGTTACGTCAGAACGCGACATTGCAGGCGCTGATTGCCACCTTGCCGTGGATGCGCTTCGAGCTGGTGGAACATGTTCAGCTGCCGCAAGACTCCTCGTTTGCCTCGATGTGTGAGTTTGGCCCGCTGTGGCTGGATGATTTCGGTACCGGTATGGCCAACTTCTCCGCCCTGAGCGAAGTGCGTTATGACTACATCAAAGTGGCCCGCGATCTGTTTATCATGCTGCGCCAGACGCCGGAGGGACGGAACCTGTTTACGATGCTCCTGCAACTGATGAACCGCTATTGCCAGGGCGTCATTGTGGAAGGCGTAGAGACGCTGGAGGAGTGGCGCGACGTGCAAAATTCTCCGGCAGCGGCGGCACAGGGTTATTTCCTCTCTCGTCCTGTCCCCATGGATACCCTGGAAAAGGTGATAACCAGCCTCTGATCTGCCCGCTTCCCTTTGTCTGAACTATAGTTTTAGAGGCAAGTTCATCAGGAAAGGGGACAACAATGACAAAAACAACCAGGGTGATTTCCTGGACAGCAGGGATTTTCTTGTTGCTGATCGTGGTCTTAATCATCATTATCGCCACGTTTGACTGGAACCGCCTCAAACCGACCATCAACCAGAAAGTCTCAACCGAGCTGAACCGCCCCTTCGCAATACGTGGCGATTTGGGCGTCGTGTGGGAGCGCCAGAAAGAGGAAACCGGCTGGCGGAGCTGGGTGCCCTGGCCGCACGTTCACGCCGACGATATTATTCTCGGCAACCCGCCCGACATCCCCGAAGTAACCATGATCCACCTGCCGCGCGTGGAAGCCACGCTGGCGCCGTTAGCCCTGTTAACCAAAACGGTGTATCTGCCGTGGATCAAACTCCAGCAGCCCGACGCGCGGCTGATTCGCCTGTCAGAGAAAAACAACAACTGGACGTTCGATCTCGCCAGCAGCGGCGATAAAGATCAGAATGCGCAGCCCTCTTCGTGGTCTTTCCGCCTCGACAATATTCTGTTCGATCGGGGGCGGATCGCCATTGACGATAAGGTGAGTAAGGCTGACGTGGAGATCCTCGTCGATCCGCTGGGCAAGCCGCTGCCGTTTAGCGAAGTGACGGGCAGCAAAGCCAAAGGCGATGACAGCAAAGCGGGCGATTACGTCTTCGGCCTGACGGCGAAAGGGCGCTACAACGGCCAGCCGCTGACGGGGAAAGGCAAAATCGGCGGCATGCTGGCGCTCAGGAGCGAGGGCACGCCGTTCCCGGTGCAGGCGGATTTCCGCTCGGGCAATACCCGCGTGGCGTTCGTGGGCACGGTTAACGACCCGATGAACATGGGCGGCGTCGACCTCCAGCTTAAGTTTGCCGGTGATTCGCTGGGTGAACTGTACGATCTCACCGGCGTGCTGCTGCCGGATACCCCGCCGTTTGAAACGGACGGGCACCTGGTTGCCAAAATCAACACCGAAAAATCGTCCGTCTTTGACTACCGGAATTTTAACGGCCGCATCGGCGACAGCGATATCCACGGCACGCTGACTTACACCACCGGTAAACCGCGCCCGAAACTGGAGGGGGACGTTGAATCCCGCCAGCTGCGTCTGGCCGATCTTGGTCCGCTGATTGGCGTAGATTCGGGCAAAGGCACGAAGTCAAAAGAGGTTAAAAAGGACGTTCAGCCTGCGGGTAAAGTGCTGCCCTATGACCGCTTCGAAACCGACAAGTGGGACGTGATGGACGCGGATGTGCGCTTCAAAGGACGTAAAATTGAGCATGGCAGCACGCTGCCGCTGAGCAACCTCTCGACCCATATCATCCTGAAAAACGCCGACCTGCGCCTGCAACCGCTGAAGTTTGGCATGGCCGGGGGAACCATTTCATCGAATATCCACCTGGAGGGGGATAAAAAGCCAATGCAGGGAAGGGCGGAGATCCAGGCGCGTCGGCTGAAGCTGAAAGAGCTGATGCCGGACGTGGAGTTGATGCAGAAGACCCTCGGTGAGATGAACGGCGACGCGGACATTCGCGGCACGGGTAACTCGGTAGCGGCGCTGCTGGGCAGCGGAAACGGCAACCTGAAGCTGCTGATGAACGACGGGCTGGTGAGCCGTAACCTGATGGAGATCCTGGGGCTGAACGTCGGGAACTTTATCATCGGGCAAATCTTCGGTGATGACGAAGTACGCGTTAACTGCGCGGCGGCAAATCTGGATCTGGTCAACGGCGTGGCGCGTCCGCAGATTTTCGCCTTCGACACGGAAAACGCGGTTATCAACGTCACCGGTACCGCCAGCATGGCGTCCGAGCAGCTGGATTTAACCATCGATCCGGAAAGTAAAGGCATTCGTATCATTACCCTGCGCTCGCCGCTGTACGTTCGCGGGACCTTCAAAGATCCGCAGGCGGGCGTGAAGGCCGGGCCATTGATTGCGCGTGGTGCGGTCGCCGCCGCGCTCGCTACGCTGGTCACCCCTGCGGCGGCGCTGCTGGCGTTGATTTCGCCGTCAGAAGGCGAAGCGAATCAGTGTCGGACGATTTTATCGCAGATGAAGAAGTAGTCCCGTTTCTCCCTCTCCCTGTGGGGAGAGGGGGCTCCAGTAATTTGAAAGCAAAAGCTATAACGTTGCCTCAGAATAACTGAGGGCTTTC
>OKDC01000175.1_pt1 | contig 13476 bp, 17 predicted proteins | sample 1610511 | NCBI WGS metagenome assembly OKDC01 (sample SAMN04436657, study PRJEB24849) | human gut metagenome | biome: human gut; feature: NICU; material: stool | host: Homo sapiens | place: USA: Saint Louis, MO | collected 2010-05-28
TCAGTGTGATCAGGAAATGTTCGGGTAATTAGTTTTGAGCGTCGGACACTGTCGCCCTTGAAGAGGAAAATCTTTTTACCAAGCCCATCCCGGCGGCACTTACGCCAGAACTTATAGGCGTTATCGGTGACACCATCCTCACCGCCGGAATCGACAGCCATCGCCATGAGCCGCATGCGTTTTGAAGGGTTGCTCGCTAAGGGCCATGACTTTTCGAACACGTCAGACAAAAGTAAATCCCAGTCTTCCGGGTAACTTGCCGGATCGATGGAGTAACATTCACCGTGCTCATTTGCCCGAAGAGACTGGCGTATGTTGTAGCGATCGACCAGCCATCTCTCACCCTGCTCACCGTAGCCAGTCACCTGAACCACGAAACGACGGGATTTACCGCCCTGCACATCAACGGTTGCAGTCATAAAGAGCACACCATCTGGTACAGATCGCTTCGGCACGTCTTCAGCGCGTCGTTCGAGCAGCTCACTCTTACGTTGTTCGAGACTGGCTCGGGGTAGATAAGGCCGACCAAAGTCGGTATTAACTACCGTTTTCAGCGTCTCTTCACTCTGGGTGGACTCATATTCCTGCTCAGCAGTCAGGAATTTGTATATCATCTGCGACCATGTCTGATATGCAGCCGCAGGCCCCTCCATCCAGAATGAAGCGATGCGTGATCGCCGCGGCTCCCCAAATCTGTTGCCATCACGGTCTATTTTTTCTCCATCGCGTAACCAGACATGGCGGATATTCAGTTCACGTTTCATATCTGCGGTGATCCTGCCTTTGCAAGCCGGGCACTGGAGATATGCAGACTCACTTGCCACAACAGGATCAAGGGAATCCCGGTAGCCCGTCATATTGGCTACCTCCGGCTGAAAATATTCTCCGCAATGCGGACACGGCCAGTAAAGGCGGCGGCGGTCACCACGATTAAACAACGATAATATGCCGGTAGTCGGCGGTGCCTCATGTGCGGTGTTTGGTCGCCATTTCGTGTCACGAATATCTCGGCCAGGTGAACTCTCAACCAGAGTCATGCCGCTGGACATAAACGTAGTGGTACGTTTCGAACCCAGGGAAAATGCATCACCTTCTCCGTCGATATCTTCAGGAAAGCGGTCATAGTCAGTCAACGCCACGCTTTTATAGTCTGACGACGACATAATGTTGACTGACGGCCAGCCCAGTTTGAGATAGTTACCGGCCCGGAAGGTGCGGTCGTGAACGTTATTGTCGTTACGACGCGGACTGAGTCGCGATTTTACTTCCGGACTACACCGGAATGTGCGATCGAGGCGTTTCTTGGAATGTTCACGCGCTTTCTCTTCGGAGACCTGAATAACCAGCATGTCAGCGGGATCACAAACGATGTTGTAGACAATCCAGCCATCAATCAGGCCAATCGTTTTCCCGGTTCGGGCCGGTCCGACAAACACCACCGCATCATATTCACGGGATGCCAGACAATTCATCGGCTCAATAATATAAGGGGCCAGATTGGGGTCCCATGGTACGGAGTTACCCGCCCCCATCGGCACACGCATATATGAGCTGACCGCATCGGCCACCTGCATACGACGTGGGGCACGAAGAATACCGGAGACATCGCGGCGTATCCCCTTGGCAGATGCCCGTTTTGTCATCAGTCCTCCTCTGGCTCATCCTCCTCTGGTTCAGCGTCCATTACTTTTTGGGCAACCTGATCGCGCAGGTCATCAATCACGCTTTGCACGCGTGATACCGCAACCGGCGTAAGTGCACAGTCGCGCTCAAGAATGTCCGGAAGTGTTTCAAGTACCATGACGACGGCTTTCGCCATCATTGAAAATTCACGTGCGACGTCTTCGGCGGGGATAAGTTGCTTGGTATCTACTTCAAATTTCAACCGCTCATTTTCTGCTTTCCAGTGAGCGAGGCGATCAGGGGGTGTCATCTCTTCAAGATTCGATGAGGAAACCGTCGGGATCATTAATTCTGTCAGAATATCGGTGACAAGATACAACTTAAGTTTGCTGTTGCTTCCCTGGGCGGGACTGACATTTTTTAGCCTGGTAGCGACGGTCTGGCGGTGTACGCCAGTAATCCCGGCAAGCTGGTTGATATTGAGTTTTAAAGTAGCGATTTCCTGGTCCATGATGGTGAACACTTTTTATACGATTCGACATCATTGAAAATCCGACATCTGGAAAATCAATAACCTGTGCACATGATGATGATGACTATGAAAAATGAAAACTAGCCGTTTTCCGCGAGTCCGCCGCCCCGTGGTAACCTCCCCCTCCGGGAGGACCCATTAAATGATAATGATTACCATTTGCACTTTAATAATTCATATCCACCACTCATGGCCATTTAGACGTCCAAACATCCAATTTCACCATTTGAAATCAAAAGTGATACTCATTCGCATTATCAAGACCCTCGCAATGTGAGGGGCTTCTGTAATGCGTACGTCTACTGTGCAGATGGAGACAGCTCCCCTTCTTCAAACCATGCGTCTACAGCTCGCCCGTCTGCTGCACGATAATGAATAAGGTACTGATTGGGGCCATGCGTATATTCAGCACGAGCTTTGATATGCCCTTCTTCTTCACTGATACTGACGGTTACCACCTGACCAAGTTCATGTTCAAAGCTCATCGGTTATTACCTCTTTTTGCATATAAAAAAACCCCGCCGAAGCGAGGTTCTCGTTTGACTGAAATGGCTATTTCTTGAGTGCCTCAGCATAAGCCTGAGCGCTCTTTTGTGATGACTCCATTATGTCATCAGTCAGCGTTTGCTGGCCCCATTTGGTGACCTTACCATTAACGAAAGTTATAACCAGTCGATCGTTAGCCAATTGTTCGTTATCAATGATTGTGTAGCCATAGAGAGCCTTATTCCAGTATATCCAGCGCTCACGTTCCTGGTTCACATCCGTCCTGCGTGGTGACCCCATGATCTGCATGACGTCTTTTTTGTTCATTCCAAGAGATAAAAGCATTGATCTCTGGTTGTAATCTACTTTCTGGACTGTTGGCGCACATGCGGTAATTGTTAAAGCTGAAACACCAATTAATGCTGCAAAAAGTAACTTTTTCACGTCCCTATTCCCCATCGGTTTATTTGGGACAGATTAACAGGGGAAACAACAACACCGCAATTGAGCCCTGCATTATCACAGGCACTCAGTGAATGCCTGCTGTAATGCCTTAGCTCGCCTGTTCTGCGATGGTATCAAACAGCGCCAGCGCCTCAGTCGCTTCCTGGATGGCCTTGCGGGTCTTCGAGACAATCTCACTTTCAGTGAAGACACGATCAAAAGAGTCAGCGAATAGCTCAGCTTTCAGATTGCTATCACCAACCCAGTCAATGGCCAGCTTGGCCGCTGCGGTGTCGTAGTTAACTTTCTTGATGATATCCAGGCGGATTTGCTCGGATGCGGTGATCTCTGACATGTCTTACCTCTGTGCGATGTGGAGAGCATTATCGAAGCCACTCGGTGAATGGCTCTTGTAATGTAGGTTGCTTAACTACTCACAGAAAAATGATTGACATCGATCACGCTTATGAAATAAGAGTAATCACCATTTATGAATGATAAGGAGGTGTCAATGGCGCACATAATTCTGCTAGTTGTGGCGGTTATACTTTTTGGCGTTGCAATTGGTTTTCTAATATCCTATTTACGGGACAGGCATAGCTTGGCGTCAATGTTCAAAAAGCGTAAATAACATCAAATTACGATGTCTGGTTACTACTTTTAGCCCACTAAGGGATATGGAATAAATTATCCCTTAGTGGGGTTAACAGTCAGCATCAGGCCGGGCGACTGCGCGGCATGCCCACATACAGGCTTCCTGCATTTTGGTGCGGGCTATTGCCAGGCTGCGCAGAGTTTGAGGGTCTGGCTCTGATTCGCTTTCATGAACGAATTTGAGAAAATCCAGCTTTTTGAGGAACTCGCGGCTTATAGCTTTGACCTCATTCATCATCTCAATGTCAGCTGGCGTTAATGTGCGGTAGCCTTTTACAGTTCTGCCGTCCTGCGGTTTTGCTTCACTCATCTCGTAGCCTTTTCGGTTGATTGCGGGCAATTGGCCAGCACAGATTTGTTGTGCGCCAGGATGTCGCGCTTAGTCTGCGTATCCAGCACATCGATATCATGGTCAGTCAGGTAGATGATCCTTACCCAGCTGCAGGAGGTATCAACGACTACCGGGGCGGGTAAACTTTTCGTGCAGCTCCCGATCAACATCGTCATCAGGCATATGGCTAACAGTCTGCTGTACATCGCTTGCCCCTTTCGTGGTTTCTGCCTTACGTTCTGCGGCGGCGACGGCAGCGGCGGCGTTCTCTTCGGTACGCTGCTGATCGGCTTTGGCTTCCGCCTTACTGGTCCCGCGAGCATGACCAATACCGAACGCGCCAGCGATAGCACCCAGGATGACAACCACCAGCCCCGCGATAGCTTCGATTCCCATAATCACACCACCAGTACCGATTTTGCTTTCAGGTAACGGGCGCGCCGGTCATCAATACCGTTCTGTCCGCCGTTGATAATCTGAGTGACGCGAGCAAGGTCACCGGGATATTTCAAGCAACCTTTTGAGACATAGAACCACGCTGCACTACGGGCCGCGTACGAGGACTGCTCCAGTAATTCTGGCTGTGCCACTAGATCAACCTTCAGCCCGTTACCGCAGTCCCGGTAATTAGACAATCCGGTTATTTGAATAAGTCCGCGCCCACGATAAGCCCATCCATCAGTTGCCCTGTTGTTACCCAACCGCTTGCTATAGACAATGTTGGCGATAGCCCGCTGGCGCTCCAGAGGTAACACTGTTTCCGACTGGCTACGCCCGAGGGAATTGGCCTGATCCTGCGTTAACCTGCCGTAACGTACAAAATCAGCAAGCCCGGCGATGCTGTAGTTGAAATTCTCCACCACCCTGTTAAAACCGAGGCTTTCATGGCCGCATTGAGCAATGAACATTGCCTGATCGAGTGGAGCAGTGATGCCGAACTCTTTCATCGCAGCTGTAATATGCGGATACCAGCGCGCAGCTAACCCGGCGCTGATGCCAGCCGCCTTCTGGAATTGTGATTGATTCATTAGTGCCTCAGTGTATCGACCAGACGCGCCACGTTACCCCGTGCCCACAGCACGGCGGCGCATATCATTACGTTTGCCATTACCACCAGCCAGTGGGACTGTACGTAAAGACCGAAGATAAATTGGAAAGGAATGCTCGCGTAAATCAATACCAGCAAGTAAGCAAGAATGGAGATACCAGGGCGATGCCTGGCACCGCGACGTTGATAAAACATCAAAGCGCAGACAATAACGGCACATATCACCGCATTGACCAGCGCTGCCGGGTCATTTATTACCACTCGAACCTCCTCCCCTTAATCGGGAAAGTAATCCGAACAGGCTGCTCAAGTCCTGGCTGTTAATGAAAGTCAGGACCTTGATGGTGACAGCAGATGCCACCACAGCACCGAGTGCATCAAGCGGACGATCCGTATAGCCTGTCCAGGTAGTAAATTTTGAGCCTAATAATCCTGCAGCCAGAACACCGACAATAAACGACGTCATGAAGTAAGCTATTTGCCTTCCACGTGTCAGGTTTGCGGTCGTTGCCACATAAAAAACCGCGCCGCCAAAAGCCCCAAATACCACACCAAAATCGGTATGAGTGATAACGCCATATATGACGGAACCAATTAAACCGCCGCCAAAAATCAGGCCGGTACCAGTTAAAGGATCGGACATTAAGCCCCCTCTTATTGCTGTGAGTCCTCTCAGAATTGAGGGGAAAAAGAAAAGGCCGCGCATAAGCGCAGCCTCAAATGATTTGTACCTCAGCTTTCCGAGGCGCCTTATTCATGGCGAAAAAAAGCCCGCTCAGAGGAACGGGCAGAAAGTAGGCATTCTAGGTAGTAACAAACGAAAACGCACCTAATAGTCCGAGCTACCGATTTACCAGGAGAGCGCTCGCTTTTTCCGTTACTGCCTTTTAAACATAGCTGGAGAAGCCGAAACGGCAACCCACAACCTAATGTCTTAGTAGTATTGCATGGTGCCGGGTGCCTCCCGGTGAGCATGTCCCAGCCGACATGGCCCGCGCTGCATTTACAGATCACTGTAAGTGACTGGTCGCCCCTCCGCTAGGGGGATTCACCACACTAATAAATTAACAAAGCATTAACTTCATGGTCAATAGCGCGGGATTCGAATAAAAAAGCCCCGGATTTGGGGCTTGTGTACATACAATCACCTTACTAAAAAACCTTACTCAACATATAGATACACACCAATACCAACAAAATAACTACTAAACCCGCATCAACATTATTATCGCTCATAAAAAATCTCCTCTCTGTATAAAAGTCACTTTTTTCGGGCCCAGTGATTATCTCAGGGCGCAAAACAGAAACTTTCCGCTAAGGAGGGGATTTGCTGTTTCAGCGATTTTTTTTTAAAAAAGTGCTTTTTACACTCTGTCAAAGGCACCTCACGGATGCCTTTTGCACAGTGTTAATCGCTTGATTTGATCAGCGGCCATACTAACGCAACAACTCCGGCCACAAGGACGCCATCGGCCAGGATGGACATTAATTTACTGGTGAAGTCGATAGCAACTACCAGGAACAAAAGCACCCCAACGGCGGCCCAGCGCAGTTTGCCGATCACAGATACTGGTCCAGAGGAAGCTGAAGCGCCTGGGCGATTTTTTTCAGCGCTGCTTCTTCATCTTCGCCAATACCATCCTGATCAGCGACATCCAGACAGAGGCAGAGCACATCTACCGCGTCAGAGGTGCCGGCTACGTCAGCAAGCTCACGGAGAGCCTGGGCATTAGCAGAACGGGGAGATGCTTCATAACGAGCGCGAATGTTCGAACTCATCTGGGCAATTTCTCCAGCAAATGGCGCGAACGCCGGCAGGGCCGAAATGGTCTTCTCCAGCACAGCAATTTCTTTTGCGTCGCACGTACCATCGGAGTAAGCAATTGAGTATGCCCCCCAGACCGTGGCTTCTACGTCGTCACGGTTTTCCATCTTTTTCACTTCTACAACGGCTTTACGGGCTTTCTTTTTAAACATACCGAACATAGTGACTGTCCTTTTAGCGGGTGAGCCAGCGCTCAGGAATGATCAGCCCACAGAGACAGTCACACTGACTATTCCCTATGGCTCACCCCTGAAAGGCTCTGTGGTTAAGTAGCGCCGAGCGTGGCGCAGATATAAAAAAGGCCCGCAAATGCGAGCCTATGGTTGTGTGGTGGTGAGCGCCCAACTCTCACTTAAAGCCAATCGACAAATTTTTATCGCTGCTTTATGGGCCGGGATTAACCGATATGTTCTTTCACCACAATCGTGCTTTGTTCCGCTTACTGGTACGGAGCGCTCAACATTAGTTTGCGCAGATCCAAATTGTGGCCCTGCTTTAAAGTCACTTTGCGCGCAGCTGGGACATGTAAGTTACGCATTGTGATCGGGATTCGCTTCAGACGCTGGCCCCGCTGCCATTCTGGTGCTGGTTGACGGAATCGAACCGCCGACATCCTGCTTACAAGGCAGGCGCTCTACCTGCTGAGCTAAACCAGCAAATTACGCATTTCCATGACCGTCTGATCAAATCGCTCCTTCTCAAGCTCAACACCGACACCATTCCGACCGAGCAAAGCGGCCTGCTTAAGCGTAGAGCCAGATCCAAAGAAGAAATCCGCGACTACATCACCAGGTCTGCTGCTTGCTTTGATGATCTGCTGCAGCATATCGGCGGGCTTTTCACATGGGTGCTTCCCCGGGTAGAACTGAACCGGCTTATGGGTCCAGACATCGGTATATGGCACCGTGACAGAAACGCTGAAAGGTCTACGTAGACGCTGATACTCCTGCTGGAGTTCTGCGTATTTCCGGTTAAGTGATTGCCATGTTGCCACCAGCTGGTGGTGAGGCCTCTCCAGCTCATTGCGTGCATGCTTGTCACCGGCAATTTGCTGGAACAATGCCTGGAGCTTCAAATAGTCGGTTTCGCTCGGCAACTGCCACTGGCTAAGACCAAACCAGTGGGAAACCATATTTTTCTTTCCCGTTGCAGCAGCAATTTGAGCAGAGGTTACCCCCAGAGACTCTCTGGCATCACGGAAATATGAAATTAATGGAGTCATGACATGCTGCTTAAGCTCGCTGCATTTGACAGCGAAACCATCATTTTTCGGCCTGTAAGGGCCCTGATAATGATCAGCAAAAATGATCCGCTCAGTAGCCGGGAAATATGAACGCAGACTTTCTTTATTGCATCCATTCCAGCGACCTGATGGTTTGGCCCAGATGATATGGTTGAGCAGGTTAAAACGCTCTCTAACCAGTATTTCAATATCGGAGGCTAAACGGTGCCCGCAGAACAGGTACATACTGCCGGAGGGTTTTAATACCCGCCAGAACTCGGACAAACATCTATCCAGCCAACGTAAGTAATCCTCGTCCCCTTTCCACTGATTATCCCAGCCGTTCGGCTTTACCTTAAAGTAAGGCGGGTCCGTAACGATTAGGTCGATAGAGTTATCAGGTAGCGATGGAAGATATTGCAGGCAGTCAGCATTCACCAACTCAATACTGTATATTTTTACAGTGTTTTTCATAGATCAGTAAGCGTAACTCTGGTAGGCTCACTATGCTTTTGCGCTAAAGCAGTGGGCCATGGTTCGCTTGTGACCTTCTACATGAGCGAATGGCTGGCTGGGTGCTACAACACCCACCAGCCGCCCATTTTCACAGCAGGAAACCTCCATTACTGGAGGCGCTTGTAACACCCAAACTGGTAATCAGATAACCCCGCCATCACAAGCTGCGTCAGTATTAACTGGCAACGTTCGCGCGTCAGGTGCGTATTCTGTGCAATCTCTCCAGCCGTTGCAGGCTTGTCGCTTAAGGCGTTCAAAACTGCTTTGGCTGTTTCTGTCATATCTTGCTGATTTAGCATGTCTTTTACCCTTTCATTTGGCGTGACACACAGATAACTCTGGTCGAATATTTCAGCAAGCTACAAATTACCGCCACAGCGAGAAATGTGATTCGCAGCCATAAAAAAACCCGCTCGGAGGCGGGTTTGATAACGTTGAACATACAATGCCCATCGTTAAGATTAAATTTACACAAAAACGGCAACTTTGCAAGTAACGTGTCGCTATTTCATGCAAAATTTATCAAATCAGTCGTTTTTGTAACTCGCCGGAGTTGAGCATCAGTAAAACTCTCCTCCACAAAACATTTGGTCACCAGGCTTTCATAAAAAGGTTTCCAGCTATAACGCCAGGTACGCTCCGGCAAGCCAGGTAACTCTGAAAGGATGCCGCGGTATGCGTTGGAGGATTTTGGCCTGCTAAACCCGCGGCCTTCACAACGCTTACATGTCTTGTAGACAGGCACTCCCTGAAGTTCTGATTCTTTGCGATCAAGTGTCTTCCCCGTCCCGCTGCACTGGCAGCGCTTACTGATTTTCCCGGTGCCATGGCATTTCACACAAAGCACGTGATCGACTTCCTGCACCTGCCGCTTAACCTCGAAATCCGAAGGTGACTGCCTGAGGTCTTTTGCCCATTGCGGTAATCTCATTGTGTAGTGGCTTTTCTCGACCATTTTAACTTTCTTCACGAACCCCTTACCTGCGCATTTCGTACAGTCCGTAGTATCCGCAGCTGATGAGGCGTAGTCGTGATATGCGAACCTGGCGATGATCAGCATGCAAAGAGGAAATTTCTTGCCGGCGGCTTTCCTGACTGAGCGGGGAGCATTCTTCTTTGCATATTCGGCCAACCAGTGAATTGAGGCCATGCGGTCATTCTCGCTGATGCCAGCCTTACCCAGGAACATGGATAATCCGATCCCCGCTTCGGCCTGCGTCATCCCCAGCGCAGCCATAACGTCAGTTACGGTGAGTTGTTCGCTGGCAGTTGCTCTCCCGCTATCTGAAATATGCATTCCTTTCGGGGCAAAGAATTTTGGAATTGATTCGATATTCATGCTCAGCACTCCATACACTTATTCTTTAAAAATGACGCCAATGCCAAGCGCACGATCAAGAAAACGGATTAGCAGCTCCAGCTGCGAACCATACTTCTCTTCAAATGCGATGAGGTTGGCATGTAGTTCATCGTGATGCGCTCTGCACAGCGGTATCACGAACAGGTCATGGGCTTTGGTTGCTGTTCCTCCCATACCATGCCCTATTATATGGTGTGGATCGTCAGCTGGTTGCCTACAGCAGGCACATTCCTGTGTTTTTACCCACTGGGTGTATTGAGGGCAAATCCAGCGCCGGCGCTTCGGTCGCAACATAAATGCTTCAGGGCAGTCCGGATCCACGCCCAACCGGAGAATAGGTCTCCCAGCATCCTGATCACCCGTCTCCAGATCCCCTGTTATGGCATGGCTTTCCCTCTTATCCAGACGTCTTTTAAGTATGTCGGCCGCGGGTATTGCTGGGATGATGTCGCTGTCCCTGTATACCGAACGGTGCGGCTCTGGAGCTATCCGCAAGGCCTTTTCAGCCATAGCCTCCGTTATCGCATCAGAAATCCCAGACTGAACAGCCCACCAGCACAACTCTGCCAGGGATAATGTCCTTTCCCGGGTGCATCCAAGCGAAAGCAGGACCATATCGATGACCCAGTCGATAACATTACGGCTTGCTATTTCCTTGATCGCCGGATCCGGCTCATCTCGAAGCTTATTGTCGCAATGCCAGCATAATAAAACGGAGCCTGGATCTTGCCTTAAGATGACTGTTTCGATGTGGTGATATCCCTCATCATGATTCTGGCATTGTCTGACAGACAGGCTAAGCCATCGCTCCAGCCCCTCAATACCTCCCGCAGCTGTGATGACACGTGGATCGGTAAAGAAAGGAACAAGGCTGCGATCTACGGATAACGGCTGGCGAGCGTCTGGCACTTTCCCCGTCGGAAAACCGGCCATGTACTCGGGCTGTGGAGTTATTAGAACGCGCCCCTGAGCAAAGAGGCTCATCAGCTCCTTTCCCGGTTTAAAGAGTACTACGCCGAGGCGGGGCACAATCTCTGGTGTTAGTAATCCGCGCAAGATCATCCCCTACTGCGTGACAATGCCGAGCAGTCTCAGAAGCTCGGGAAATTTTGATTCAAAAAAATGTGGCTGAGTCTCCCGGGGATTCGCAGGGCTGGTGATATTTTTCCCGTAAAGGCAGCCTTTGGCTGTTACAGACCAGAATTTTTTTACTCCGTTTGATCCGCTGCGGCTTTGCCGTTCCTTCTGATCCACGATCCCGGCACGCGCCATTAAGTGATATGCCTGGTTTGCAGTTAGCCGTATCCCATGGGTTTTAAGCAGAGCACTAAGCGAGAGTGTTGGCCGACTGGATCCATCCATGGCGCCGGCTGGAGCATCAATCGCATAAGCAGGCATTAAATCTGGAAGCCCGGCCGCCTGTTGCAATTTCTGGTAAGCACCAAGTTTGGAAGAATTCGAGAGGTTTAATGTTCGGGATGCTGACTCCAGCAAAATGACACCAGCCTGAATACGATCGGAGGTCAGCGTTGTCATAGTATTTTGCACCGCATCAAACGTTCTGATGACTTTCAGATTGAAGGCGGCGCTAATCCACATAGCATAGGCATACACCAATTCCTTGCAGGCGTATGTCCCAGGGTTGATCCCTCCTCTCACAACATCGACAGGAGCAAACGCCATATCTGGCGTTAGCTCAGCAATCAACTGAGCTGCCATCTCGGACCGAAGCCAGCGGTTAGGATTATGACGTTCTTCTCCACCAGCTGCGCGCTGAAAGTCATTTAAACAAAATCGACCTGCTGAATCCCGGCGAACGAAAATACCTTCTATCGCCAAATGAGAGTGGTTTTTGGGCGCACCATAGCCCATAACGTGGTTAGCCATATTTATCTCCATACACTTTAACGTGACGATCAGGCCTGCACGCCCGGTTCGTTTACACACCTTGAGATTAATGCCTGATTGCATAGTCTTCAACCTACCACTGAACAAACATCCAGCACTTTATTGAATGCCGTTATGGTGATCTCAACTCTCCCTCCCTTTGCATTCTCACCCCACTCGATCGTCATTCTCTTAACCTGGCTGTCATCCTCCCAGATACCGGCGTATGTAAGTGCGTCGAAAAGCGCCTTATTGTAGTTGTCCAGATCGCGGCGGCGGTAATCAGGCGGATACAGGACAATGACTACCTCCGCTGGTGAAGCGGAGGGTTTTGGGACTGCTTTCAGCTGTTCGATAATCGCTGCTCTTACAGCATGTTTGAATTTGCGGCCGGCTTCGCTGACCAGCAATTTACCTTTTGCAGTCCCCTTATTTGGGGACCGCCAGTAGGAGTTCACGCTGGGCGGGAAAGGAAGAATAAATTTCATTCATCCTCCAAAATCAACTTGAGCTCAAAGGGAACCTCCCCTCCGCAATAGCAAAGCTGTCCCAGGTCAGACATAAGGCGCCATAGGGTCATTGACGAGTAGCCATTTTCGTCTGTCGCCAACGGTACAAACGCTCCGAATATCCCCGGATAACGTATACGGTTCTCTTCGTGTTGTTTTTCCAAATGATTGAGGGAAACTTCATTAAGTTTCACGTTCACGATGCTGTTGAGGTTAACGACCAGCTCCTTTCGGGAAAACGAAGGAGTGATGCTGATACCGCGGGATACCCCGCGGGTGATTGTGATGGCCCCTTTTCTCTCCAGTGCCTTCAGGTGGCTTGCTGCCGCATTGGGGGACCGGCACCCCAGCATGCCGGTCAGCTCGTAGGTAGTAGGCGGGAAACCATGCTTACGCTGGTAGTCGATCAGGAGGTTCAGAACCTCCTGCTGCCTGAGTGTCAATTTCGTCACGCGGCTCGCTCCTGTTTGTTAACACACATTTCCGGCAGATTGGCCCTAACCAGCGCCTCAGCGAACGGGGGCGGAACGGCATTGCCGCAGCGTGCAACCTGCTTATCCTTCGCATACTTCACCCCGCGGTAATCCCGATCGATGATGTACCACTCCGGAAAGCCCTGCGCCCGGTAAAGCTCATGCGGTTGCAGCATGCGCATCCCGATATCAACGATGCGGTAAGTCACTCCGCCGATATCCACCAGCCCGGTGCTATCCTCCCCGCAATATTGCTGCAGGAACGCCAGCACCTGCTGCGCGCGCTCTTCGTCATAGTCCGCGACCGCCAGAGTCGTTTTAACCTCCCCTACGTGCTGCCCGCCGGCAGTAATAGTCGGCATCGGCTCGTCAGTTGTCTGGCCATCACGGCAGGTACCGCGGAGTTTTATCAGGTGGGACGTGACCATTGCAGCATCAGCCTTTGTCGTCATGGTCTGAAGTGGCTCGCTAACATCTCGCGGCCTGCTCTGCCCAGCACGACCGCCAACACCAACAATCTGCGCAGTAACCAGCGCGTGATGATCGACAGTGGTAACTGAATGAGC
>OKDC01000186.1_pt1 | contig 12804 bp, 9 predicted proteins | sample 1610511 | NCBI WGS metagenome assembly OKDC01 (sample SAMN04436657, study PRJEB24849) | human gut metagenome | biome: human gut; feature: NICU; material: stool | host: Homo sapiens | place: USA: Saint Louis, MO | collected 2010-05-28
TTGCATAGGGCGCGCATATTAACTTTGTAACGTCATAGAGTCAAAGAAAAAGGCAACCAGAGCTGCCTTTTGCCAATTATTCGCACACATTGCGGCCTGTAGTTTAAAATGGCTGGCATCGATACGCTATATCTGGTGATAAAAATATGCCAAATCTCGTCCTTGCTTCCACTTCACCTTATCGCCGAATGCTGCTGGAAAAGCTCGGGATCCCGTTTGAATGCGCCACGCCGGAGGTGGATGAAACGCCACAGCCGGGCGAGTCACCGCGTCATCTGGTGACCCGTCTCGCGAAAGAGAAAGCACAGTCGCTGGCCGTACGTTACCCCGCTCATCTGATTATAGGCTCCGATCAGGTTTGTGTGCTGGATGGCGAAATCACCGGTAAACCGCATACGGAAGAAAACGCCTGCCAGCAGTTGATGCGAGCACGTGGCACTATCGTAACCTTTTATACGGGTCTTGCGCTCTACAACTCCGCCTCAGGCCATCTGCAAACGGAATGTGAACCCTTCGACGTGCACTTCCGTCATCTCAGCGAGCAGGAGATTATGGATTATGTGCGTCGGGAACGTCCGCTGAACTGTGCGGGGAGCTTTAAAAGTGAAGGACTGGGGATTGCGTTGTTCGATAAGCTGGATGGACGCGATCCCAACACGCTAGTGGGGTTGCCGCTGATTGCGCTGTGCCAGATGTTAAGGCGAGAAGCGTATAATCCGCTGACGATGTGACCGTTGCGGCCTGATGCCCTCACCCACAGGGAGAGGGAGAAAAACATGTAGGCCGGGTAAGCGCAGCGCCACCCGGCACAAAATCAGCCGCGCAAAACCTTAAGACAGCGTTTGAGCTGCTCATCCAGCGGCGCTTCAATACGGATAACTTCACCGGTATTAGGATGGGTAAACTTCAGCGCTGCCGCATGCAGGAACAGACGCGATAGCCCCGTCCCCGCCAGCTGCTTATCAAATTCACGATCGCCATAGCGGTCATCAAACGCAATCGGATGGCCCGCAAACTGGGTATGGACGCGAATCTGGTGGGTACGCCCCGTCACCGGACTACAGCGCACCAGCGTGGCGAATTCGTAGCGCTCTTCAACTTTAAAGCGCGTCTCAGACGGTTTCCCTTCCTGATTAACGCGAACAATGCGCTCGCCGCTTTGCAGAATATTTTTCAGCAGCGGCGCCTGCACCACTTTCACGTGGGACTGCCACTGGCCGCGCACCAGCGCCAGATAATCTTTCTGCATCCCTTTTTCGCGCAGCTGTTCATGCAGTGAACGCAGCGCAGAACGCTTTTTCGCCACCAGCAGCACGCCAGAAGTATCACGGTCAAGACGATGAACCAGTTCGAGGAAACGGGCTTCCGGGCGCAGCGCGCGTAACCCTTCAATCACGCCGAAGCTCAGGCCGCTCCCCCCGTGCACCGCCGTTCCGGACGGTTTATTCAGCACCAGAATGTGGTCGTCCTCATAAAGGATAACGTCGCTCAGGGCCGCGACTTTTTGCAGCTTCGGAGAAACGATCTCTTCTTCACGCTCTGCAACACGTACCGGCGGAATACGGATTTCATCGCCCGCCTCGAGCTTATACTCGGGCTTCACGCGTTTTTTGTTCACCCGCACCTCGCCCTTACGCAAGATGCGATAAATCATACTTTTTGGCACGCCCTTCAACTGGGTGCGCAAAAAATTATCGATACGTTGCCCCGCCTCATCGTCGGCGATGGCAACCATTTTTACGGCTGGAGTCTCTGTTTTCATGGTTGGCGATTCTAAATAGCGTCAGGCATTAGCGCCACTCATTTTTCTATGCTTATATTTACTTTTATCCGGACCACTCCCCTTTCGCGCAATCGATTTGGTGGTTATTAAACCAATCACCCCGTTGAAGTGAAGAAACTGTGAGTAACCGGGTGATAATTGGTAAAAGTCATCTTGCTATAACCCGGCGAGCAGTGGAATAATGAATCCGTTTTCCGCGTTAAATCCGGGTTTTGTAAGGATGTCGACGGAATGACCAATTTTGTCTGACCGATCATCCACGCAGCAATGGCGTAAGACGTATTGATCTTTCAGGCAGTTAGCGGGCTGCGGGTTGCAGTACTTCCCGGTATAAGGATTGTTCTCTGGAGAGTTTTCCCAGGCAATTCCCCTGATAATTGCGCTGTGTTTCCGTATGAAACACAGGCAACCGACACTCTGCGCCTCTTAAGCGAGCGACAACCGTGAGGTTGGCGACGTGAATAGACACGAGGCCATCGGTTCATACCCCGGAAAGCGTCACCTTGCCCGCAGCTTTGTCGTCAATGTAAGAATAACGAGTAAGTTACGATGAAAAGAATGTTAATCAACGCAACTCAGCAAGAAGAGTTGCGTGTCGCCCTTGTGGATGGGCAGCGCCTGTACGATCTGGATATCGAAAGTCCTGGACACGAACAGAAAAAAGCGAACATTTACAAAGGCAAAATCACCCGCATTGAACCAAGCCTTGAAGCTGCATTTGTCGATTACGGTGCTGAGCGTCACGGTTTCCTTCCTCTCAAAGAAATCGCCCGCGAATATTTTCCTGCAAACTACAACTCCCATGGCCGTCCGAACATTAAAGATGTTCTGCGTGAAGGTCAGGAAGTTATCGTCCAGATCGATAAAGAAGAGCGTGGCAACAAAGGCGCCGCACTGACCACCTTTATCAGCCTGGCAGGGAGCTATCTGGTGTTGATGCCAAACAACCCGCGTGCGGGTGGCATCTCTCGCCGTATCGAAGGCGATGACCGTACCGAGCTGAAAGAAGCGCTGGCAAGTCTCGAGCTGCCAGACGGCATGGGCCTTATCGTGCGCACCGCAGGCGTCGGCAAATCTGCCGAAGCGTTGCAGTGGGACCTGAGCTTCCGTCTGAAGCACTGGGAAGCCATCAAGAAAGCGGCTGAGAGCCGTCCTGCTCCGTTCCTGATCCACCAGGAAAGCAACGTTATTGTGCGTGCCTTCCGTGATTATCTGCGTCAGGACATCGGTGAAATTCTGATTGATAACCCAAAAGTGCTTGAGCTGGCTCGCCAGCACATCGCCGCGCTGGGTCGCCCGGATTTCACCAGCAAAATTAAACTGTACACCGGTGAAATCCCGCTGTTCAGCCACTATCAGATTGAATCCCAGATCGAGTCTGCCTTCCAGCGTGAAGTGCGTCTGCCATCCGGCGGTTCTATCGTTATCGATACCACCGAAGCGCTGACCGCTATCGATATCAACTCCGCGCGTGCAACCCGCGGCGGCGACATCGAAGAGACTGCCTTCAACACCAACCTTGAAGCCGCTGATGAAATCGCCCGCCAGCTCCGCCTGCGCGACCTGGGTGGTCTGATTGTTATCGACTTCATCGACATGACCCCGGTTCGCCACCAGCGTGCGGTTGAAAACCGTCTGCGTGAAGCGGTGCGCCAGGATCGCGCACGTATCCAGATTAGCCATATCTCCCGCTTCGGCCTGCTGGAAATGTCCCGTCAGCGCCTCAGCCCGTCACTCGGCGAGTCCAGCCATCACGTCTGCCCGCGCTGTTCCGGTACGGGTACCGTGCGTGACAATGAATCGCTCTCCCTCTCCATTCTGCGTCTGATTGAAGAAGAAGCGCTGAAAGAGAACACCAAAGAGGTTCACGCCATTGTTCCGGTGCCGATTGCCTCCTACCTGCTGAACGAAAAACGTGCAGCGGTGAGTGCAATCGAAGCGCGTCAGGGCGGCGTTCGCTGCATCATCGTGCCAAACGACGAGATGCAAACTCCGCACTATCACGTGCTGCGCGTGCGTAAAGGCGAAGAGACAAGCACCCTCAGCTACCTGCTGCCGAAGCTGCATGAAGAAGAAATGGCGCTGCCATCGGATGAAGAACCTGCCGAGCGTAAACTACCTGAGCAGCCTGCATTAGCAACCTTCATCATGCCGGAAGCCCCGCCGGAAGCGACGCTGGAAAAACCAGCGGCAAAACCTGCCGTGCAAAAGGCAGCCCCTGCCGCGCCAAAAGCGCAGCCTGAGCAGCCGGGTCTCCTGAGCCGCTTCTTCGGCGCGCTGAAAAAAATGTTTGCTGGCGAAGAAGTTCAGCCTGAGCAGCCGAAAGAAGCGCCAAAAGAAGCGAAACCAGAGCGTCAGCAGGATCGTCGTAAGCGTCAGAACAATCGTCGCGATCGCAATGACCGCAACGACCGTAGCGATCGTAACGAGCGCCGTGATAATCGTTCCGAGAACAACGAAGGTCGTGAACAACGCGAGGACAACCGTCGCAACCGTCGCGAGAAGCAACAGCAGAACGTTGAAGATCGTGAGATTCGCCAGCAGGCGGGCGATGAGTCCGAGAAGAGCAAACAGCGTGACGAGCAGCAGCCTCGCCGCGAGCGTAACCGTCGTCGTAACGACGAGAAACGCCAGGCCCAGCAGGAAGTCAAAAACCTGAACCGCGAAGCGCCTGTTGAACAGCAGGACACGGAGCAGGAAGAGCGTACTCAGGTTATGCCGCGTCGTAAGCAGCGTCAGCTGACCCAGAAAGTACGTGTGGGTGCTGTTCAGGCGGAAGAAAACGACGTTATCATGGTTGAAGCAGCAGAAAGCACAACGGGTACCCAGGTTGCGAAAGTTGACCTGCCAGCCGTCGTGGAAAATCAGGTTGAGCAGGACGAAAGCAGCGAAAACCGTGACAACGCAGGTATGCCGCGTCGCTCCCGTCGTTCTCCGCGTCATCTGCGCGTGAGCGGTCAGCGTCGTCGTCGTTACCGTGACGAGCGTTACCCGACTCAGTCGCCAATGCCGCTGACCGTGGCGTGCGCGTCACCTGAGATGGCATCCGGTAAAGTCTGGATCCGTTACCCGGTTGCTCGCCCGGAGCAGGCTGTTGAAGAACAGGCTGTGACCGAAGAGGTGATTGCACCGGTAGCAGCGGTGGAAGACGTCGTGACTGAAGCGGCAACCGTGGTTGAACCGCAGGTTGTTGACACGGCGGCACCGCAGGCTGTGGAAGTTGAAACGACCCATCCTGAAGTGATTGCTGCGCCGGTTGATGCCGCCCCGCAGATCATTGCCGAAGAAGATACCGTGGTGGCTGAAGAAGTCGCGGAGGAAGCAGAACCGGTCTCCGCAGCAGAAGAGCCCGCAGACGTTGCCGTCGAGACGGTGACGGAAGAGGTTGTTCAGGACGTCGAGATTCAGGTAGAACCTGTTGTCGAAGAGGTCAAAGCGCCTGAAGTGAAATCCGAGCCGGTTGAGGTCGTTGCCGCGCCAGCGCCTGTTCACGTTGCTACCGCGCCGATGACTCGCGCCCCGGCACCTGAGTATGTACCTGAAGCGCCACGCCATAGCGACTGGGTTCGTCCGGCATTCAACTTCGAAGGCAAAGGTGCTGCCGGTGGTCACAGTGCGACGCACATGGCTACTGCGCCAGCTACCCGTCCTCAGCCTGTTGAATAACGCACGCTAAGTAAGACTGAAAGCCGACCTTCGGGTCGGCTTTTTTATGGCTGTTGCAGGGGCTTTCTCATCCCGGTGACCTCCGGCATTATCTGCCGCATCAGCTCCAGAAAACGCCGCAAACGCGCCGGATAATAACGAGACCAGGGGTAAACCAGATGTACCGGTAACGCTGCCGGCTGCCACTCTGGCAGTAGATGCACCAGTCTTCCTTCCTGAATATCATCCTGTACCGTCCAGCTGGATACCACCGCCACGCCAAGCCCGGTGAGTGCCGTATTGCGCGCCACATACAGGCTGTCGGTACTCAGGCGTGGCGTAATGGTAACCCGCGCCGGGGCGGATGATGCATCGTGGAAAAGCTCCACATGGCGTTGATAAAAAGAGCTGATGGCAATCCAGGGAAGCTGTTGCAAATCTTCCGGCGTTTTTATCGCGGGATAACGGGCCAGTAATTCCGGTGACGCCACCACCGAGCGCGGCACTTCAGCCAGCAGCATGGACACGGTCGCCGGATCGACTTCCACCCCCACCCGAATAGCACAGTCAAGGTTGTCGCCGAGGAAATCAACCGAGCGATCGTTAAGCATCCACTCAACAGAAAGCTGGGGATAGCGCTGCAAAAATTCGGTTAACGGTTTCAGAAGCTGATCCTGGCCAAACGCGTGCGGAGCGCGCACCCTCAGCACCCCAACCGGTTCATCTTCCGTCTGCCCTACCTCGTCTTCCAGCGCCAGCCAGCTGTCAATCACCCGTCGGGCATGCTGATAGCAGCGTTCGCCGTCATCGGTCAGCCGGGTCGTATGGGTTGTGCGCAGCATCAGGCGTACTCCCAGCATGGTCTCAAGCGACTGCAACCGTCGGCTCACCGTGGCCTGGGTTGTTGCCAGCTGACGTGCCGCCGCTGAAAGGGACCCCGCCTCCACAATGCGTACAAACGTTCGCATCAGTTCTACCCGATCTATACGCTCAGGCCTTTTCATACCATTTTCACCCATACGCTACACGTATAAGCGTTTTACCACCGCGCCCGCTACCGTCGCAAGGCGTACTGATAAAAAATAGCCGCACACGACGAATGAGGAACATCTTATGAACACAACCACCACCCGGGCCGTGAGCCGCTGGGTCATCTTAATGCTGGCGCTCGGTGCGGGCTTTAGCGTGGCATCCATCTATTATGCTCAGCCTCTGCTGCCGCTGATGGGCTCAGACCTGCACCTGAGCATCGAAGGCATGGGCATGGTCCCGACGCTCACCCAGACGGGTTATGCCTTAGGCATCCTGTTTCTGCTCCCGCTCGGCGATCGTCATGACCGCAGAACGTTGATCCTGATAAAAAGTGCGGCCCTGGCGCTGTTCTTGCTGGGTTGTAGCCTGACCGGACAGCTGCACTCCCTGCTGCTCACCAGCCTGCTGATTGGCATGGCGGCGACCATGGCGCAGGATATCGTCCCGGCCGCAGCGATCCTCGCGCCGGAAGGCAAACAGGGAAAAACGGTCGGCACGGTGATGACCGGCCTGCTGCTGGGGATTTTGCTCTCCAGAACCGTGAGCGGCGTGGTGGGTGAGGCCTTTGGCTGGCGGGTGATGTATCAGTTGGCCGCCGCAAGTATTGCCTTTATCGGCGTGGTGATGTGGGCCGTGCTTCCCCGCTTCGCCGTTCACTCCACGCTAAGCTACCCGGCGCTGATGCGTTCCATGGAACACCTCTGGCGCCGCTATCCGGCGCTGCGTCGGGCCGCGCTGGCCCAGGGTTTTCTGTCGATTGCCTTTAGCGCATTCTGGTCAACGCTGGCGGTTATGCTGCTGGAACGGTATCACCTTGGCAGCGCCGTGGCGGGTGGATTTGGTATTGCCGGAGCCGCTGGCGCGCTGGCTGCACCGCTGGCGGGTGGTCTTGCCGATAAGCTGGGCGCCGGTAAAGTCACCCAGTTGGGTGCCGCGCTGGTGACCCTCTCGTTTGCCCTGATGTTCCTGATGCCAGCACTGGGTGTACACGGTCAGTTGATACTGATTGCCCTCTCCGCGGTCGGTTTCGATCTCGGCTTGCAGTCCAGCCTCGTGGCCCACCAGAACCTGGTCTATAGCCTTGAGCCGCAGGCCCGCGGACGCCTGAACGCCCTGCTGTTTACCGTCATTTTCATCGGAATGGCGCTGGGTTCGGCAGTAGGCAGCAATATCTATACGCTGGCGGGTTGGTCTGGCGTGGTAGCTCTGGCAACCCTGTGTGGCGCCATTGCGCTGGCTATCAGAGTGGTTGAAAGCGCCAGGGTGCTGTCCGCATAGGCAGAAAGTGTGTAAAAAAAATGCCCAACCCGGACGGGTTGGGCAGTCAAAACATGCCCAGTTTCAAGACATGCCAAACAGGTCAGAGTCTTATTTGTTCATCTGGAACAAAGACATACCCTGCATATCGCTAAAGGCTTTATACGAGGCCTGCAACGCCGCCTGCTGCATGGTGTAGGACGAAATCACCGAGTTCCAGTCCACGTCAACCAGGTTACTCATCTGCTGGGTCTGACCCAGCGCGCGGTCTTCACCCAGAGCGTCCAGCTTGCCCAGCTCATCCAGCTTGATACCGAGGTCGGCGCGCACGGTCAGCACGTTGTTGAGGGAGTTGCTCAGGCCACGGTTGGCTTTATCAATAGCCGCCGTAAACGCCTCGGCTTTCGTTTCATCCTCCCCAATCGGCGTATTCAGCGCTTCAATTGCGGCGTCGAGGATCTTGAACAAATTCGTTTCCGGCGCACTACCATCTGGCTCTGGCTTCGCATTGCTGGTGAAGCTATCGAAAACTTCAGTGCCCGTATGGCTGATTTGCATCGTGCGCGCGGAGTCAACCTGCTGGCTGATTGGCGTTCCGCCGCCCTTATAATCACCCGTAGTCTGGTCGAAAGCCGCCGCTTCGGTCTTGTAACCGGAAAAAATATAGCGACCATTACCGTCCGTGCTGTTAGCGAGGTTCATGAGCTGATCGCGAATACCTTGCAGGTTCGTGGCCAGCGAAGCGCGGTCATCGTCACTTAACGTACCGTTGCCCGCATTGACAATCTTTTCCTGAGCAGCCTGGATAGCGGTTGTCACTTGCGATAACACGTTCTCTTCCAGCGAAACTTTTGTCGTAGCGAAAGAGCGTGCCAGCGCATACTGGCTGTTTTGCGTTTGAGCCTGAGAGAGCACAACGGCCTGCGAGGCGGCAATCGGATCGTCAGACGGACGGTTGATGCGCTTCCCCGTAGACATCTGCTCGCCGTAGCTGAGCCAGAGACTTTGGGAGTTCGTCACGCCGCGCATGCTTTGCTCATACATCATTTGAGTACTAATACGCATTTTTTATGCCTCAGCCTTAGCGGATATTGATCAATGCATCAAACAGCGTGCTCGCCGTTTGCAGCACCTGCGCATTCGCCAGATAGTACTGCTGATAGCGTTGCAGGTTGCCATACTCTTCATCCAGGTTAACCCCGGAGATTGACTGCTGTTGTTTGGTCAGCTGCGTCACCACGTTGACTTTGGTTTCGCTGCTGGTTTTCAGCGACGCCGTGGTGCTGCCCACCGTACTGACCAGCGCGGCATAAGCATCGTTAAAGGTTTTGTTCCCCCCCACCAATTTGGCGCTCTGCAAATCCAGCAGCTTCTGGCCATTGGTATTGTCGCTTTCGCCGCTTCCTTTCGCGGAGGCCATCGCCAATTTGGATTCGTCGCTGATCGCAACGTCCATATTCACAATAACGTCATTCACCGGCTTCACGATAAAGCTGTCTTTATTATTGGCCGAACCGCTAATCTTAACGTTGAGACCATCAAACGACAGATTACCGCTGGCGTCAGGCTTGGCCGTGAAGCTGGTGTTGTCCGACAGACGCGTGATTGTCCAGTCTGTACCGTTGTACTCAACTTTATAGTTTGTCGCCTGGACCTTTGTACTGTCCGTCATCGTGGCCGTAACGGACGCGCTTCCGGTGTTTTTACCGTTACTCAGCACCGCCGGGGAGCCAAAATCAAACAGCTTGCCGCCTGCATCCCCGTTGGCATCAAAGCCTGCCTGGTGCTGGGTATTCATGGCATCCGCAAACGCCAGCGCCATCTGGTTAAGGGTGTTTCGCGCCTGATCCAGATCCTGAGAACGGAACGTTAACAGCCCCCCAAGCGACCCCGTGGTGATCTGTTTTTCTGAGATCTCCACGTTGCCCGCTGCGGCATCCACATACGCAATTGTTGTACGCGCAGGGTCCGCACTGGATTTCACCGCCGCCAGCTGGCTGGCGTTGCTGCCCTGTACCAGGGTGTAACCGTTGGCGATAGAGATGTTGTAGGTGCCGCTGTCCTGTACGGTGACGTCCACACCGACAATCTTGTTCAGTTCACTCACCAGCTGATCGCGCTGATCGAGCAGTTCGTTCGGAGATGCGCCCGCACCGACGCCAGTCAGCCGGGAGATCTGATCGTTAAGATTGGCAATTTGTTTCGCGTAGTTATTGATCTGATCGACGCTGGTAGAAATCGCCGTATTGACCTGCGCATCCTGATCGCGGAGATATTGATCGTTGGTTTTAAACTGGTTTACCAGACCATCCGCCTTCCCGAGTACCGTCTGGCGTGCAGCCGGATCTTCTGCGTTACTCACCAGCGTTTGCAGGCTTTTAAAGAAATCCTGGAGGTTGGCAGAAAGCGAGTTTGTGGTATCAGAAAGCACGTCGTCAATTTTTGACATCTGCTGGTAGCGCGTGGTCAGCCCACTACTCTGGTTCTGCGCCGCGCGCAGCTGGTTGGTGATAAACGCATCATATTCACGCTGAACACCGGAGACATAGACCCCGTTACCCACCCAGCCACCGCCGGTCAGGGTGCTGTTTGATGCCCCCAGAATGGTGGTCTGGCGGGTATAACCTGCCACGTTGTAGCTTGAAATATTATTACTGACGGTATTGAGTGCCGACTGCGCAGCACTGAGGCCACTCATGGCGCTGTTAATCAAACTGGACATGGGGGTTCCTTTTATACGTTCAGACACGAGTCCTGATGAAGGTTATCGGCAACCTCCACCGGGACTTGAGAACTTTCAGAACAGATTTTCGAGATCTGTGCTATACGCTTTGCTGACCTTCTCAGACATGGATTTCAGCTGCTGGATCATGCTGGTCAGCTTGCGCGCATAGTTTGGATCGGTCGCGTAGCCAGCATTCTGCAATGCCTGAGCGCCCTGCTCTGGCGTGGCGGCCTGGGTCACGGCGGTGTAGCGCGGATTCCGGCTCAGCAGCCCGACATAATCCGACAACGCTTCCAGATACGAGCTGTAGACGCGGAATTTGGCTTTCACCTTCACTGCCGCACCGTTCTCATATTCGGTGGTGGTGATCTCGGTGGTCGGCCCTTTCCAGCTGGAGGTGGCCTTCACGCCAAAGATGTTGAAGCTCGGCTCACCGTTCTCCCTGCGGATCTGACGTTGCCCCCAGCCCGACTCCAGCGCCGCCTGCGCCAGAATCAGATGGTGCGGCACGCCGCTCTCTTCACTGGCAAGACGCGCCGGGAGGGAGAGCTGCGCCAGGAAGTCTTTGCTGTCGCCGGAGAGCGGCTCGTCACGCGTTTCTGCCGGCTTCGGCATCGCCTTACGCACCATCTGCGTCAGCGCCTGATTTTGATAACTGGTCACCTTTTCCAGATCAAACTTCAGCGGCACCTGCGGCGGGGCCTCTTCAGGCGGGAGCCCCTGAGCGGCTGCGGTCTGCTTCACAATCATATCCGCCAGGCCGAGCCCCTTTCCGGCGGTCATTTGCTGGGCAATCTGCTGATCGTACATGCTGGTGTAAAGCCGCGTGGAATCGCTGCTGAACATGCCATCTTTCGGCAGGGTTTCACGCATGCTTTTCAACATCATCTGCACGAACATGCCTTCCACCTGACGGGCAACCGGGCGGATATTCGCCGCCGGATCCTTGCCCGCTTTGGTTTTCAGCTCGTTGAGCGACTGGGCATCCCAGGCGGCACTGGTCAACAGTTTGCTATCGGTCAGCATTTAGATGATTTCCAGTCTGGCGCGCAGGCAGCCTGCACTTTGCATGGATTGCAGAATGGACATCAGATCCATTGGCGTTGCACCCAGCGCATTCAGAGCACGCACAACGCTGTTCAGGTTGGCGCTGGAGCGCACGCTCTGCAACGAACCGCCGCTCTGCCGTAAATCAATCTGCGTTTGCGGGGTCACTACCGTCTGACCGCCGCCAAACGGGGTATCCGGCTGGCTGACGTTGGCCGAGCGGTTAACCGTGACGGAAAGATTGCCCTGCGCAACGGCGCAGCTGTCCAGCGTCACTTCGCGGTTCATCACCACCGAGCCGGTACGGGAGTTGATAATGACTTTCGCATCCTGAATCGGCACGTTCACTTCCATATTCTGGATATCGGCCAGCATCCGCACCTGGTTGCTGCTGCCGGTTGACGTGCGGATCTGCACGGTGCGGGCATCCAGCGCGGTGGCGCTGCCGTAGCCCCGGCTGCGGTTGATGGTGTCAGCGATCTGCTGCGCCATCGTGAAGTCTTCGTTATTCAGTTGCAGGTTAATGGTGTTGCCGGTACCGAACTGGGTCGGCAGCTCACGTTCGATGATCGCGCCGTTGGTAATACGTCCCCCGTTCAGCTGGTTCACCTGCACGCTGCTGCCGCCCGCCGACGCGCCTGCCCCGCCAACCAGAATGTTGCCCTGCGCCAGAGCATACACCTGGCTGTCGACGCCTTTCAGCGGCGTCATCAGCAGCGTACCACCGCGCAGACTTTTGGCGTTACCCATCGACGAGACAACCACGTCGATGGTCTGCCCCTGACGCGCAAAGGCCGGATAAGACGCGGTCACCATCACGGCCGCCACGTTTTTCAGCTGCATGTTGGTCCCGGCCGGTACGGTAATACCGAGCTGCGAGAGCATATTGTTCAGGCTCTGGGTGGTGAACGGCGTCTGGGTCGTCTGGTCACCCGTCCCGTCCAGTCCCACCACCAGGCCGTAGCCAATCAGGGAGTTTTCGCGCACGCCCTGCACGCTGGTGAGATCGCGTATGCGATCGGCCTGCGCAACGGTAGCGACCAGCGACAGCGCCACGGCGAAGAGAAATTTATACATAGGTCACCTCGCTTACATCGGCGATAAGTTAAGGAAGAAGCGTTGCAGCCAGCCCATATTTTGCGCTTCGTTGATGTAGCCGTTGCCGACGTACTCAATGCGCGCATCCGCCACCTGGGTGGACGGTACGGTGTTGGTGCCGCTGATGGTGCGAGGGTTAACCACACCGGAGAAGCGAATGAATTCCGTACCCTGGTTAATGGCGATCTGTTTTTCGCCCACCACGTGCAGGTTGCCG
>OKDC01000193.1_pt1 | contig 11583 bp, 10 predicted proteins | sample 1610511 | NCBI WGS metagenome assembly OKDC01 (sample SAMN04436657, study PRJEB24849) | human gut metagenome | biome: human gut; feature: NICU; material: stool | host: Homo sapiens | place: USA: Saint Louis, MO | collected 2010-05-28
GTTACTACTCAGAGATGCCGGGAGAGCAGATAGTGCTCGACGGCGGTATATTCGGTTAACCGGGTATACAGCGCCAACAGGGCGCTGAGAAAAGCGCCTACCCCACAGGCCTGCGGCCTGGGCGTGGCGAGTAATGGCTGTAGCGTAGCTCTCAGTTGATCAAGGTCGGGCTTCAGCACATACGGTATATGCAGGGTGCTGAGGATGGTTTCAGTCTGCTGGAAATCATGACGAGATGGCAACGCCTCGTCTGCGCTTAGCCAGCTCAGGATAATCAACATGAGGCGATTTTTAGCGTAGAGATACGATTTCATGGCCTGTCTCCTGTCGGTAGTGGCGCAACACCATCCCCTGAACTTTGTTCATCAGTTCCACGTTATTTTTCACCGCCAGCTTGCTAAGGACGCGTGAACGGTAGTAGTAGACCCGTTTGATCGTGAGCTGCATGGTGCTGGCCACGTGACACAACGGCATTCCCCCCATCAGCAGGCTGATTAAAAAAGTTTCCTTACGGGTCAGGTTATAGCTGTCAGGTATGGCGATATAGAGCTTGTCGGCGGGGGGCGATGTCAAGCGCGGACCGCGGGCAAGGGCAGCGCTGAGCCCGGCAAAACTGGTGATGAACTCTGCGCCGAGCACAATGGCGAGGCTGCGTTCGAGCTCGCTCAACGGGTAGCCTGATTTGGCAAAAATAAAGATCCGGATCAGGGGATTAAACGATTTTAAACTGAGCGCGACCTGCAGTACTTCGATGCTGACGCTGCTGTAATCAATAAGGATGGTGCTTAGCCGGGCTCCGGCATCGGTCGCAAAAAAAGTATAGAACATCTCACTCTGTCCACTAAACGGGTAACAGAGTATTTCTTTAATATCCAGAGGCTTGCTGTTTGGTTCATTAATATACGCTTTCAGGGCGATATTAAAATATTCTGAATCCGCAATGCAGATCAACATAATGACCTCCCGCCATAAATAACATACTCCCTGCGCTTTCAATCCAGGGGGGAGAACGTGGGAGGAGGTGGTTAATAATGAGGGTGAGATAGTTAGATCGCATTTCTCGAATGTTTTTTAGAAAATAAAAAATAAAAATTACCTTTTATTTACAGTGAGTTATGTTTTTATTGTGCGTTTGTTGTATTTCTTTTTCAGAGTGGTGTTAAGACTTTTCTATAAAAAGTAGAAATGGTCCTGGTGGCGAATTTGAATAATAAATAATGAAGTGAGTAGGATGTCAGTGCAGGGAAGGGGTTAAAAGATAACAGGCTAATCCAATGGACTGAGTATTAATAAATTGTACGTATAAAGTACGCCAGGGGTATTTCCTGAACGATTCTCCATAAGCGTGGTGATGAGGAGTGAATATGAAAAAATACAGCAAAGGAATGGCATCTTTCGTGGTGATGATGATGCTTTCTCCGGTAGCGGCGCAGGCTGCTGATGGCAAAGTCACCTTTAATGGTGAAGTCATCGACAATACCTGTACGGTAAAGAATAAAGACAAGACGGTAACCCTGCCGACGGTCCAGCGCTCGGCGCTCAGCAGCGCGGGCGAGACGGCGGGCGTGGTTCCCTTCACTATCGATCTGACGAGCTGTTCCCCGGGGACCAATGTCTCGGTGTACTTCGAGAAGGATCAAAACGTTTCCACGGAGGGCCGACTAAAAAACACTCTGACTGACGGCACGGAAGCAGAAAACGTCGATGTGGAGCTGCTGAACACCCGGTTTACGCCGATTAACCTCGCGGAGACCCCGGCGGTCGCTGCAGACGGCAAAGTTGCTCGCCTGGAAGCGATCCCGGTGGCGGTGGCTGAGCAGGATGGTTCCGCCTCGCTGCCTTTCTATGCCCGCTACTATGCGACTGATGCCGCCAAGGCTGGAAAAGTCGCAGCCTACGTCAACTTTACGGTGGTCTATCCGTAACCCCTGTCCACGGCCCCGCTCAGGGGCCGTTTATCCCCCCGACAAGGAGGAGGTGAATATGCGGCGTATGGTTCTGGCACTGCTGCTGTCCAGCTATTTACCCTCGGCGGACGCCAGTATGGTTATTGACGGCACACGGATTATTTTTTCCGGCGACAAAAAAGAGATCGCCGTCCGGGCCACCAATATGGGGGAGACCCCCTCTCTGACGCAGGTCTGGGTCGACGATGGCCGCGTGCAAAATCAACCGGAAAAGGATGCGGCGCCGTTTATTGTGCTGCCGCCGATTGTGCGCATCGAACCGGGAAAAGGCCAGAGCTGGCGCCTGGTGTTTAACGGCAGCCGCCTGCCGCAGGATCGGGAATCGCTGTTCTGGTTCAATCTTCTGGATATCCCACCTGAGCCGAAAAATGGCAAGACTGACAATTACCTGCAGCTCGCGATACGGTCGCGTATCAAGCTGTTTTACCGTCCGGCAGGCGTGGCGGCGGAAAAAATAGCCGCGGAAAAAGCCCTGAGCTGGGCGCTGGCTCCTACGGGCAACGGGCTGCGGGTGAGCAATGCCTCAGCGCGCTATATCACCATCGACAGCATCACCCTTAACGGACAAAAACACGCTGTCGGCATGGTCGCCCCGTTTTCCTCGCTGGAGATCGCGCCTAAAGGGGTCGCGCTGCGCACGCTGCCAGCCAAATTCAGCTTCACCACCATCAATGATTACGGCGCGGTAGTGAATCATAATTATCCTCAGTAAGGACATTATTATGAAACTCAGGGAGATCAAGGTTGGGTTGATGCTGCTCCTTCCCTGGCAGGAGGCATGGGCGGCAGAGGCGTTTAGTTTTAACCGCGCCCATTTGCACGGCGCCGCGCAGGTTGATCTCCAGAAATATCAATACGGTAATCCACTGCACGCCGGACAGTACCGCAGCACGCTCTCGGTGAATGGCCGGGACCTGGGGGAAGAAACGTTTGTTATCCAGGAACACGATGGCCAGCTTGAGCCCTGCATCTCACCCTCGCTGTTCGACGCTCTGCAGCTGAAGGATGCCCAGTGGCCAACCGCGGCCACCTGCCTGCGTTTTTCACAGATCGATAAGGCGATCGGCTGGGAGTATGACAGCGGGGAAAACGTCCTGCGGGTAAATATGCCCCAGGCGCTGCTGCAACCCCATTATCGGGGGGCGGTGAACCTGAAAAAGGTGGATAGCGGCGTGCCCGCCGCGGTGCTGCGCTACCAGGCCAATAGCTATCAGAGCATCGTCGACGGGGATAGCAGCAGCCATCATTATCTCGGGCTGGATGCCAGCCTGCGCGCCTTTGGCTGGCGGTTACATCACCAGTCCAGCTACCAGGCGCAGGAAGGGAATACGCACTGGGATAGCATTGCCACCTGGGCTGAGAGAAGTGTAGTGAACTGGGCGTCCACGTTACGGCTGGGTCAGGGATGGACCGACGGAACCTTCTTTGACAGCGTCAGTTTTATCGGCGGCAGGCTGGCTACCGATGTGCGCATGCTGCCGGGCTCTCGCCGCGGTTTTGCGCCGTCGGTCAGCGGCGTGGCGCGCACCAACGCCCGCGTAACGGTCACCCAGAACGGCGCTCTGTTGTACGAGGCAACGGTTCCGCCGGGCAAATTCACCTTCGACGATCTCTATCCCACCAACGCCGGCGGCGATTTACAGGTGACGATCCACGAGGCGGATGGCAGTCAGGACACCTTTACCGTGCCGTACGCCACGCTGCCTGGCCTGGTGCGGGCAGGCGCGGTCTATTATGATCTGTCGCTGGGCTATCTGGATGAGGACGGGATCGCCGGGCGGCCGGGATTTGGCGAAGCCACGCTGCAGTACGGCTTCAATGACTATATCAGCGGCTATAACGGCGCTAACGCGACGACAGATTATTACTCGACGCTGGTCGGCAGCGCCTTCAATACCTACTGGGGCGCGCTGGCGGTCGATCTTTCCCGTTCTGCGGCGAAGGGCAGGGAGCACGGCTGGCAGGAGGGCTACCGCTGGCGGGTGTCCGCATCAAAATCGTTTACATCCGATACGCGAATGCTGCTCTCGATGAGCCACAGCAACGACGGCAATTATCGCTCCATTCGCGATGCCGCCTGGGAGCACGACCGGCACCCCAACGACTGGCGGGAGATGACCCGCTACAGCGCGACGTTGTCTCAGCAGGCCGGCAGCGGCAGTCTGTCATTTAACGGAATCTGGAGTGAGGATGTCCGCCACCACCGCTGGCGCTCATATCAGCTTGGCTATGCCAACCGCTATGGTCAGCTCAATTATTATCTGTATGCCCAGCAGAGCCAGGATATCCATCACCGCAATAATCAGGTGGTGGGCGTCTCCTTTTCGCTGCCGTTCGGGCAGGCGGGCAGCCTGACCACCCGCTTTAACCACGATAAAAACTACGGCAGCCAGCTGCAGTCCAGCTATACCGGCAGCGCAGGCGAGAAAAACGCCTTCAGCTACGGTTTGACCGCCAGCTACGACATGCCGCGGGAGAACCCAAATGAAGCCAGCGTTGCGGCCAACGGTAGCCTGCGGACGGATTATGCGTACCTGAACGCCAGCGCCAGCGCCGGTCGCCATCAGCAGCAGTACTCGCTGGGGGCATCGGGCGCCCTGGTAGCGCATCAGGGCGGCATGACCACCACCCCCGAACTGGGGGAAACCTTCGCCATTGTGGAAGCGCCCGGCGCGGTGGGGGCCCGGGTGGCTAACCGCCTTGGACAGCCGATTAACCGCCAGGGTTTTACGATCATCCCTTACCTCGATCCCTTTACCGCTAACTGGCTGGATCTCGATCCGCAGGGTCTGAACGACCATGTGGAGATTGTCTCCAGCAGCACGACGGTGGTGCCCGATTCGGGCGCGGCGGTGAAGGTCAAATTTGTCACGCGTACCGGCTATCCCTGGTTTGCCCATGTCACGCTGCCGGATGGCGCGGCGCCCCCGCTGGGCGCGGAGGTGTTCGACGACAACGGTCGGGCGGTTGGCGCCGTCGGTCAGGGCGGGCTGCTGTATGCCCGGGTGCCGCAGGACCACGGCAGCGTCTCGGTAGTATGGGGCGAACGCAGCGGGCAACGCTGCCGGTTGGCCTATGCCATCCGCGACGACGCGGTGCAGCAGGTTAGCAGCGGCACGCCGCATCAGGTCTGCCGGCCGGGAATAAAGGAGAAGTAATATGAAAAAAATCATCGCATCAGGGGTACCTCTTCTGCTGGCCGGCGGGTACTGCGCTTCGCTGTCGGCAGCGTGCCAGATGGTCAGTGGCAAAACTATCGAGTATTCAGTGAACGTCAGCCAGGCCAGTATCAACCTTGACGTCAGCGATCTCCCCATCGGCTCCCTGCTATACAGCTACGGAGGGATGATTATCACTAATAACGAACGCTGGGAGATCGCCTGCAGCGGCAGCGAGCCCGGCGGGTTTCAGAGCATTGGCGGTCGGCCCGGCGGGAGACGGCAAGCCGGGGGATATCTACAGCATCGACCGCCTGCCGGGCATCGGCTACAGCTTTCAGATGGGGGAACAGGATGGCATTAATTTCGATCCCCTGTTCACGGCCTGGCCTTCCGCGCCGGTATTTTCCGGCCAGCGCGCATTTCAGGCGGAAAATAAAAAACCGACCATCTATTTCTGGCGGATTGCCGATAACGGCGGTCTACCGCCGCCGGGCGAATATTGCCTTAATGATTACCTTGGCGATATTTATCTTGGCGGAGTACAGGCGATGCGCTTCAGCGTCAGCGGACTCTGTATTCAGGTCAAATCACCCACCTGCAAGATTACTGACGACAGTAAAAACATTAACGTCTTCCTCGGACGGCATAACAAAACCGCATTTACCGGGCTCAACAGCACCACCGCCCCGGTTCCTTTTAACATCAACCTGACGAACTGTGAAAATGTCGGCAGCGTGTTTATGCAGTTTAACGCGACGGTGGACAGCGCTGTCGCCGCCAACGAAGTGATTAAAATCGATGACCAACCTGAAGGGGCATCCGGACTTGGCGTGCAGATCCTCAGTGCCGGCGGCTCGCTGGTGCCGCTAAACCAGGTGAGCCAGGTCTGGTCCGGGAAAAAAGGCAGTCAGACGAACTATCGTTTATCCTATCAGGCCCGCTATATCCAGACGCAGCCCGCAGTGACTGCGGGCGAAGCGAACGCCAGTGCGACCTTCGTGGTGACTTATAACTGATCTGCCTGGCGGCACAGCGCCGTCAGGCATGCGCCAGTAAAGGAAACATCAACTTCCTGTCTTTAAACAGGTTTTCCTTCTGGTCATAGACGAAGAGGATATCTTCTCCCTCTATCTTCTCATACTCGCCGAGCCGGTCTTCACTGGGGGTAAAACCGAGGATGGCCTGGTAAACGTGGTCATCGGCCAGTTCGTTGACCAGCGTCGACAGGCTCTTGCCCACGTCGCAGAACAGATCAAAGCAGATCAGCACCGGACCGTTTTGCATGGCGATGACCACCGCCTCATTTTTTGCCGAGTAATAGACAAAATGCTTCATAAAGGCTGAGCAGTAAAACATCAGCAGGCCAAAGTTATGCTCCACCCGCAGCGGTGAGAACGGGTTGGATTTTTCATAGTAATGGCGGAGCAGGGCGACATCGTCAGCGCTGTCCATATCCAGTTTACGAAAATCACCGGCTCGCGGGGAGACCGGCATAATATATTGATGTTCTTCGCTGCGGGTGAAGCCAAATTTGGGGTAAAAATCCACCGTGGTGGGATTGGCGAATAAAAAGAAGGCGTCCGCCTCCTGCTGCCAGTCCTGCAGGATGTGATGGATAAGCTGGCCGGCTAATCCCTTATTACGGTGGTCCGGTTCGGTCATCACGGTGCCAATCTGAATATAACGCCGGGGCTCGCCCTGCCAGCGCAGGTCGATGATGTTGGCCGAAGCGTTAGCGATAACTTTATTGCGTTCGACAAAAGCATAGGGGATATAGGCGTCGGTCCAGTAACCTTGCTGATACCACTCTTCAAAAGACAGGTCAAAAGTCTTAACGGCAAGGTCAATGAAGCTTTTTCTTAATGGGTTATTTTCTCTGACTTGCTTCACTAATTGATAATTCATTGTCATAGTTCCTTCTCACTATGGCTTCTGAAAGCGGCGACGTCGGCAAAGGCACTTGCGTCGAATGAGCGCTGTAAACGTAGCATATCTGGGAAAAGGATCCGCAATGTCGATGCTTAACCTTTGCCCCAGTCACAAATAACCGCATGCTGGCCGTGTCAAACCGGGCGAAACGGACTGTTTGCGTTCGCTATCGCCATAATAAAGCGTGAGTAAAAGAGGTATTGGTCGAGAGGCTGAGGCAAATGTACTGGCTATTTTATCAACAATCGGCCGAGCCGTAGAGGTTAGGTTTATTTATTTATGCATTAAACAGGAAATTTTACGCGTTGCGTCTAATAATAGAGTAGTCCCCAGCGTAAGGGCTGAATTTATCCTGGAATCGGCTTATAATAACGCGCTTTGTGATTGAGTATTACCGCACGAATTGGAAAAATACTACGTGCAGGATCCGCTACTTTATTTCGCGGTTTTTGCTCAGCTATTATTGAGTGAATTAACAGGATTACTATGTCAAATTTACCCAAATTTTCCCGCGCGCTGTTGCACCCGCGTTACTGGCTGTTGTGGCTGGGAATTGGCTTTTTGTGGCTGCTGGTGCAATTACCGTATCCGGTGATCTACCGTCTGGGAACGGCGCTTGGGCGGCTGGCAATGCGGGTGATGAAAAGCCGCGCGCGGATTGCCAGACGTAATCTCGAACTCTGCTTTCCCGAGATGAGCGCCGCCGATCGCGAGGCGCTGCTGGTGAAAAACTTTGAATCGCTGGGCATGGGGCTGATGGAGACCGGCATGGCCTGGTTCTGGCCGACGCACCGGGTAGCGCGCTGGACCGAGACCAGCGGCGTTAACGAGGTGGTGGAGCTTCTGGAAGAAAAGCAGGGCATTTTACTGATCGGTATCCATTTTCTGACCCTCGAAATGGGTGCGCGAATGTACGGCATGTTTACCCCAGGCATTGGCGTCTACCGTCCTAACGATAACCCGCTGATTGACTGGCTGCAAACCTGGGGACGCTTGCGCTCTAACAAGACCATGCTGGATCGAAAAAATCTGAAAGGGATGGTCAGGGCGCTAAAAGAGGGGGAAATTCTCTGGTACGCGCCGGATCATGACTACGGTCCGGCCAGCAGCGTCTTCGCCCCGCTGTTTGCCGTCGAACAGGCAGCGACCACCACCGGTACCTGGATGCTGGCGAAAATGTCCGGGGCGACGATTGTGCCGTTTGTTCCGCGGCGCAAGCCCAACGGCATGGGGTATGAATTGATCTCCCTGACGCCGGAGCGCACGCCGCCGCTGGCGAGCGCCGAGGTTACGGCGGCCTGGATGAATCAGATTATCGAACAGTGCATCCTGATGGCGCCCGAGCAATACATGTGGTTGCACCGGCGCTTTAAGACCCGCCCGGAAGGAGTACCGCCGCGTTACTGAACGCCTCGGCCAAAAAATAAGCGCATCGGTAGCACGCTTAGTAAATCGCCGTCTATACTGAAAGGGCCTGACTGAAGGCTAATTCCAAGGAGATTGCAGGATGAAAAAAGTGATAGTCGCGTTAGCCCTTTCCGCCGTTGCATTTGGCGCCTCCGCCGCGCAGTTGATTACCAAAGAAGAAGTGAAACACTTCAAACTGACCAAAGTCGGGCCGATCTCGGTGGGGCCGTCCGGTGGCGAATTCTCTTCGCCTTCCGATCTGCACGATCAGCTCTCCAAGCTGGCCGATGAGAAAGGCGGAAAGTACTACGTGATCACCGCTGCGCGTGAGCATGGCCCTAACTTTGAAGCCACAGCGGAAGTGTATAAATAACCTTTTTTTAAAGCGTGCCGTATCGGCGCGCAACGCATTGAGCCTGGAGCGCGTTAAGCCTCCGGGCTTATTTTTTTCTGCTATCGGAATTGCCTTAGGCAATAGCGGCAGCGGAAATGCGTTTTTATCGCTATATATAGATTTCATGATCACGATGTTAATGAATTATTGCTTTTTATTGTTAATAAAGAGCCAATTCCGGCCTAATGCCTGAGGGAGTGACCCCTGGCAAAAATAGGTAGGACAAATGTGTTATCATCGCGCCTTTCCCTTTTTGTCTGGGGCTTTCTTGTATGCTACAACCTGTTGTTCGCGTCGGTGAATGGCTGGTAACCCCCTCTGTAAACCAAATCAGCAGGAAGGGGCGCCAGCTTACCCTTGAACCGCGTTTAATCGATCTTCTGGTCTTTTTTGCCCGCCATCCGGGGGAAGTGCTTAGCCGGGACGAGCTTATCGAAAACGTCTGGACCCGGAACGTTGTGACCAGCCACGTCGTCACGCAGAGTATTTCTGAACTGCGCAAGTCGCTCAAAGACGGCGACGACGTTAGCCTTGAGTACATCGCGACGGTACCCAAACGGGGGTATAAGCTCACGGTGCCGGTGATCTGGTGCACCGAAGAGGGGGAGGAGCTAGCCCCGTCGATGGAGGCGCTGACGCCTTCGCCGTCGACCGCCGTTCCTGCGCCGCCGGCCGCCGGTGCGCCATCCGACGTCTCTGTCCCTCTCCCTGATGCCGCCGCGCCGCCACCGGCTCCTACCGTGGCCAGCGCGCCGTCAGGCCGCAAGCGCCTCACTACCGCCCTGGTGTGGGGGCTGTTCCTGTTGGCGCTGGGCACCTGCGTGGCGCTGGTGGCGCTGTCGAGCATGGAATCGCGGCCGCCGGTCAACAAGGCGCGTCTGCTGCTCAATCCGCGCGATATCGATATCCACCTGGTGAATGGCAACTCCTGCGCTAACTGGTCGTCGCAGCACTCCTACGCCGTTGGACTGGCCAGCCTGATCACCACCTCGCTGAACACCTTCTCGACCTTTATGGTGCATGACAAAACGGACTACAACATCAATGAACCAAGCAGTTCCGGCAAAACGCTGACCATTGAGTTCGTTAATCAGCGCCATTATCGGGCGCAGCAGTGCTTTATGTCGGTCCAGCTGGTGGACAACGCCGACAGCTCGACGATGCTGGATAAGCGCTACTTTGTGACCAACGATAACCAGCTGACCATCCAGAACGATCTGATGAACAGCCTGTCGGATGCCCTGGCGCAGCCGTGGCCGGCGCGAATGCAGGCGATGCTCAGGCAATATCAGCCCTCGCAAAGCGTGGCGTTAACCTATTTCTACCAGTCGCATCAGCTGTTAATGAAGGGCGACGTCGATTCATTAAGTAAGGCCAGTAGCCTGCTGGATGATGTGATTAAGCGGGCGCCGGATTTTATTTACGCCTATGCCGAAAAAACGCTGGTGGATGTATTGCGCCATTCGCAACAGCCGCTGGACGATAAACAGCTGGCCGCCCTCTACAGTGAAGTCGAGCGGGTAGGGGCGATGCCGGGTATAAAAGACATGGCGATTTATTATCAAATAAAAGCGGTGGATTCATTGGGGAAGGGCAAAGTCGACGAAGCAAATACCGCAATTAATAGTGCGATTGATTTAGAGATGTCATGGCTAAATTATGTGCTGTTAGGCAAAGTCTATGAGATGAAAGGTGAGAACCGTCTGGCTGCCGATTCTTACATCACGGCGTTTAATTTACGTCCTGGCGAAGATACCCTGTACTGGATTGAAAATGGGGTTTTCCAGACGTCGGTTAACCGAGTCGTTCCATATCTCGACAACTTTCTCTCTTCAGAATAAGTAAACCCTCATCATGTGCAAGGTTTTGGGCATGGTGAGGTTAAATTTATGTTTCTCATGAAGCCTCTTGTTGTTATTTTTATTTAGCATTCGGGAGGCTTTAAATAACAGCCAGATAACACGTTCTCATTCTTCTAACTCACTGTAATACAACGATGTTTATCTTTTTCTGACACCCTGTTGTCATGTTTATATGTTAAGCGAAAAAGGTCAAAATATCATTTGTCTGATGTTTGTTTTTATATCACTTTATCTTTAGGACTTATCTCGTACAAATCAGTAATCTTGTTGGCAGTTGGTCGGGTCAATTAATGGTTCTGTATCATGATCTGTACCTCCCAAATAAACTTAGGAGAAAAACAACCATGAGTTCTGCCAAGAAGATCGGGCTATTTGCCTGTACCGGTGTCGTCGCCGGTAATATGATGGGGAGCGGGATTGCATTATTACCTGCGAACCTGGCCAGCATCGGTGGTATTGCCATTTGGGGCTGGGTGATTTCAATTATTGGTGCGATGTCTCTGGCTTATGTTTATGCCCGACTGGCCACTAAAAACCCGCAGCAGGGCGGTCCTATTGCCTACGCTGGCGAAATATCTCCGGCATTCGGTTTCCAGACCGGTGTCCTTTATTATCATGCAAACTGGATTGGTAACCTGGCCATCGGGATTACCGCAGTTTCTTATCTCTCTACGTTCTTCCCAATTTTAAATAACCCGGTGCCAGCAGGTATTGCCTGTATTGCCATCGTGTGGATCTTTACTTTCGTTAATATGCTCGGCGGGACCTGGGTCAGCCGTCTGACCACTATTGGTCTGGTACTGGTGCTTATTCCGGTAGTCATGACCGCGGTCGTCGGCTGGCACTGGTTTGATGTCGCTACC
>OKDC01000208.1_pt1 | contig 10484 bp, 10 predicted proteins | sample 1610511 | NCBI WGS metagenome assembly OKDC01 (sample SAMN04436657, study PRJEB24849) | human gut metagenome | biome: human gut; feature: NICU; material: stool | host: Homo sapiens | place: USA: Saint Louis, MO | collected 2010-05-28
CGTTTGACGATCACACGATCATGTAACGGACGAATACTCATTGATAGCTCTCCTTTGAGAAAGTCATTATCAGTTATGGATGACGCCGGTCCGCATGCGGTTTTCCGGCTAGTGCCCTGAGAGATGGGGATAGCTTTTTACCCCTTCAAGGGGTAATCGAAAAAAAATTTGCGAAAGTGTTACCATCCACTCTCTTTTGATGGTGGCGGGACGAGGTAAATGAGTGGACTCAGGCAGGAGTTGGGGCTGGCGCAGGGCATTGGCTTACTCTCAACGTCTTTGTTAGGCACGGGGGTATTTGCGGTTCCCGCGCTGGCGGCGTTGGTTGCCGGCAATAACAGTCTGTGGGCATGGCCGGTGCTGATCGTGCTGGTGTTTCCGGTGGCGATTGTCTTTGCCATACTCGGGCGGCACTTCCCGAGCGCAGGCGGCGTAGCGCATTTTGTCGGCATGGCGTTTGGGCCGCGGATGGAGCGCGTCACCGGCTGGCTATTTTTGTCGGTGATACCCGTTGGCCTTCCGGCAGCCCTGCATATCGCAACCGGCTTCGGACAGGCGCTGTTTGGCTGGCACGATGAACAGTTGCTGCTGGCTGAACTCGGTACGCTGGCGATTGTCTGGTGGGTAGGCTCGCGAGGGGCCAGCTCCAGCGCCAATCTGCAAACGCTGGTCGCCGTGTTAATTGTCGCGCTGATCGTCGCCATCTGGTTTGCGGGTGACATTACCGTGGCGGATATTCCTTTCCCCGCGATTAACGACATCGACCACGCACAGCTTTTCGCTGCACTATCCGTCATGTTCTGGTGTTTCGTCGGTCTGGAGGCGTTCGCTCATCTGGCATCCGAGTTTAAACAGCCCGAGCGTGACTTTCCCCGCGCCCTGATGATTGGCCTGCTGCTGGCGGGTACCGTGTACTGGGCCTGTACCGTACTGGTGCTGCACTTCAACGCGTTCAGTGAAGAGAAAGCCGCCGCCGCGTCGCTGCCGGGCATCGTGGTGCAGCTGTTTGGCGTTAAAGCCCTGTGGGTAGCCTGCGTGATTGGCTATCTCGCCTGCTTTGCCAGCCTCAACATCTATATTCAGAGCTTCGCCCGGCTGGTGTGGTCTCAGGCACTTTATAAACCGGATAGCCCCCTCTCCCGCCTGTCAAAGCGTCAGCTTCCGGTGAATGCGCTGAATACCGTACTGGGCTGCTGCGTGGTGAGTTCCCTGGCCATTTATCTCCTCGACATCAACCTTGACGCGCTGATTGTCTACGCCAACGGTATTTTCATCATGATCTACCTGCTGTGCATGCTGGCGGGCTGTCGGCTGCTGAAAGGTCGCTTTAAGGCGCTGGCGGCTGTCGGGTGTGTCCTGTGCCTGATGCTGCTGGCGATGGTGGGATGGAAGAGTGTGTACGCCATTGTCATGCTGGCGGGGCTGTGGGTGTTTTTACCGAAGCGGCAAGATCCTCAGGCCCGGTGAGCGAGCGCCACCGGGCCAGAAACTTACCGATCGTCTTTATGATCTAACCGGTCGCGCTGCTCATCCTTACGCTGGTATTCCCCTTCAAAGGTATCCCCCGGGCCGGAGCTGAAACCACCGCCTGGCATACGGCTGAAACGCAGATGCGGCAGCAGCTTCATGGTCAGGTGCTTCTGCACCGGCGGCAACAGCAACAGCAGGCCGAGGAAGTCGGTAAAGAAGCCCGGCAGGATCAGCAGCAAACCAGCAATAATCAGCGACACGCTTTTGATCATCTCGGCGGCCGGGCTTTCGCCTGCGGCCATCTTCTGCTGCATTAACAGGAAATTTTTGAAACCCTGATTGCGCACCAGCGACATGCCGATGACGGAGGTGAAGATCACCAGAATCAGCGTCAGCAGGACGCCCAGCACATGGGCAACCTGGATGAAAATCGAAATTTCAATGTAAACATAAAGAAAGAAAGCAATAAATGGTATCCAGCGCACTGGCATCTCCTGTATGGCAGGTGCCTTCTGGCCCCTGACTGAATGTGTTCGCGAAGCGCGTAGATAAGAGATGGTGACGGTTAGCCAAATTTCAATCGGTTTGCACGGATATTTTTTCTGGAAATATTAAAGCGGTGACATATTTCACAGATTAATAATTATCATGAAATCGGGTCGATAATAAGTGATCCAGCTTACGGCAATTCGCTATCATCAGCATATGATCTCGAACATCTGGCCGATTGAGGGAATAATCGTCGGTCATAAAATATTCAAAACCACATATATACTGTGTGTTTAGTACAATCCATCGGCAGCTTGAAAAGAAGGTTCACATGTTAAACAACATTCGTATCGAAGAAGATTTGTTGGGTACCAGGGAAGTTCCAGCGGATGCCTACTATGGTGTTCACACTCTGAGAGCGATTGAAAACTTCTACATCAGCAACAGCAAAATCAGCGACATCCCTGAATTTGTGCGTGGCATGGTGATGGTAAAAAAAGCCGCGGCTCTGGCGAACAAAGAGCTGCAAACCATTCCTAAAAGCGCTGCAAATGCGATTATCGCCGCGTGCGATGAGGTGCTGAACAACGGCAAATGCATGGATCAGTTCCCGGTTGACGTCTATCAGGGCGGCGCGGGCACCTCCGTCAACATGAACACCAACGAAGTGCTGGCAAACATCGGCCTGGAGCTGATGGGTCATCAGAAAGGTGAATACCAGTACCTGAACCCGAACGACCACGTTAACAAATGTCAGTCCACCAACGACGCCTACCCAACCGGCTTCCGCATCGCGGTGTATGCCTCTATCGTCAAACTGGTCGACGCGATTAATCAGCTGGGCGATGGCTTCCAGCGTAAAGCCGTTGAGTTCCAGGACATCCTGAAAATGGGCCGTACCCAGTTGCAGGACGCGGTGCCAATGACCCTCGGACAGGAATTCCACGCGTTTAACGTGCTGCTGAACGAAGAGACCAAAAACCTGCTGCGCACGTCCGAACTGCTGCTGGAAGTGAACCTGGGCGCAACCGCCATCGGTACACGCCTGAACACGCCAGATGGCTATCAGCAGCTGGCGGTACAGAAGCTGGCTGAAGTATCCAACCTGCCGGTTGTGCCTGCGGAAGACCTGATTGAAGCTACCTCAGACTGTGGCGCCTACGTGATGGTGCACAGCGCACTGAAACGTCTGGCGGTGAAACTGTCCAAAATCTGTAACGACCTGCGCCTGCTTTCCTCCGGTCCGCGCGCTGGCCTGAATGAAATCAACCTGCCAGAGTTGCAGGCGGGTTCATCCATCATGCCAGCTAAAGTGAACCCGGTGGTGCCAGAGGTGGTGAACCAGGTTTGCTTCAAGGTTATTGGTAACGATACGACCGTCACCATGGCCTCGGAAGCCGGTCAGCTCCAGCTTAACGTGATGGAGCCGGTGATTGGCCAGGCGATGTTTGAATCTATCCATATTCTGACCAACGCCTGCTACAACCTGCTGGAAAAATGCATCAACGGCATCACCGCGAATAAAGAAGTGTGTGAAGGCTACGTCTATAACTCCATCGGCATCGTCACCTACCTCAACCCGTTCATCGGCCACCACAACGGCGATATCGTCGGGAAGATTTGTGCCGAAACCGGTAAGAGCGTGCGTGAGGTGGTTCTCGAGCGAGGATTGTTGACCGAAGCCGAACTGGACGATATCTTCTCCGCCCAGAACCTGATGCACCCGGCATATAAAGCGAAACGATATACCGATGAAAGCGAACAGTAACCGTTCAGGCTAAGCTTCCGAAAGGCACGTCACTTGTGACGTGCCTTTTTTCTTTATGGGCGTTACCAAAACACAACAATTCAATATCAACTTGTTAATGAGCAAGGCAGGTCTTTATGTTTGGAGCAGAACTCGTCATCGTCCTGTTGGCGATTTATTTGGGCGCACGACTCGGGGGTATCGGCATCGGTTTTGCTGGCGGTCTCGGAGTGCTTGTACTTACCCTGATCTTTCAGATTAAACCCGGCGCAATCCCTTTTGACGTTATCGAAATCATCATGGCGGTTATTGCTGCTATCGCGGCCATGCAGGTCGCGGGCGGTATGGACTATCTGGTGAGCCTGGCGGAGCGTATGCTGCGTCGCCATCCGAAATACATCACCTTCCTTGCCCCGCTGGTGACCTGGTTTATGACCATCCTCGCCGGTACTGGCCATACCGCTTTCTCCACGCTGCCGGTAATCACCGAAGTGGCGAAAGAGCAGGGTATTCGCCCGTCTCGCCCTCTTTCTATTGCCGTGGTCGCCTCCCAGATTGCGATTACCGCCTCGCCCATTTCCGCGGCGGTGGTCTTCTTCGCGGGTATCCTTGAGCCGATGGGCGTAAGTTACCTGACGCTGCTGGCAATCTGTATTCCGGTGACGCTGATTGCGGTAATGATCACTGCCGTGCTGTGTAACTTCCTCGGCGCCGAGCTGAAAGACGATCCGGTTTACCAGGAGCGTCTGGCAAAAGGTGAAGTGAGCCTGCGCGGTAGCCAGGTCTTCGAGCTGAAGCCGCATGCAAAACGCTCCGTGCTGCTGTTCCTGATTGGTATCGTCGCCGTAATGTTCTACGCGACAGCCATCAGCGATACGGTAGGTCTGATCCAGAACCCGGTTCTGCCGCGTAACGAAGCCATTGTGGTGTTTATGCTGACCATCGCGACGCTGATCAGCATCACCTGTAAAATCGACACCAGCGAAGTGCTGAACGCCAGCACCTTCAAATCCGGTATGAGCGCCTGCGTGTGCGTGCTGGGCGTGGCGTGGCTCGGCGATACCTTTGTGAAAGCGCACATCAGCGATATCCAGACCGTTGCAGGCGACCTGCTGCACAACTATCCGTGGCTGCTGGCGGTAGTGCTGTTCTTTGCCGCGACGCTGCTGTACTCCCAGGCTGCGACCACCAAAGCGCTGATGCCTGCGGCACTGATGCTGGGCGTGACGCCGCTGACAGCGATTGCCTCTTTTGCAGCGGTTTCCGCCCTGTTCGTTCTGCCCACCTATCCAACCCTGCTGGCCGCGGTTGAGATGGATGACACCGGCTCAACCCGTATTGGTAAGTACGTGTTTAACCACGCGTTCCTCATCCCGGGCGTGGTGGCGATTACGCTCTGCGTGATCCTCGGCTTTATCATCGGCGGCATTGTGCTGTAAACGATTAGCCGTTGTAAAAATAGTTAAAATCGGGCCGCTCTGCGGCCCGTTTCATTAATGACCAACCGCCTTGCGTGATATAGTGAAGACTTTCGTGATGAGGAGGTCGACTTGTGAACACGCCTGATGCTGTTGTTGTACTGTGCACCGCCCCTGATGAAGCTTCTGCCCAGGATCTGGCCGCCAAAGTGCTGGCCGAAAAACTGGCTGCCTGTGTCACACTTCTTCCCGGCGCCACCTCCCTTTATTACTGGGAAGGCAAGCTGGAGCAAGAGTACGAAGTCCAGATGTTGCTCAAAACCAACCTGACAAACCAGCAGGCGCTCCTCAACTGCCTCAAGTCTCATCATCCATACCAAACCCCGGAGCTGCTGGTTCTGCCAGTGGTCCACGGCGATAACGATTATCTCTCATGGCTCAACGCTTCATTACGCTGATCCTGCTGCTGTGCAGCACGTCAGTTTTTGCCGGGTTGTTTGACGCACCCGGTCGTTCGAACTTTATTCCTGCCGACCAGGCGTTCGTTTTCGACTTTCAGCAAAACCAGCACGATCTCAGTCTCACCTGGCAGGTGAAAGAGGGTTACTATCTCTATCGCAAGCAGGTCAGCATCACGCCGGCAAAGGCGAACGTCGGCGCATTGCAGTTGCCCGCTGGCGAGTGGCACGAGGACGAGTTCTACGGTAAGAGCGAAATTTATCGCCAGCGCTTAAGCGTGCCCGTCACGGTGAACCATGCCGATAAAGGTGCCACATTAACGGTCACCTATCAGGGCTGCGCCGATGCGGGCTTCTGCTATCCCCCTGAAACAAAGGTCGTTCCGCTTAGCGAAGTGAAAGCGGCGGCCTCCCCTCACCCCTCAGGGGAAATGGCCAGTGTGAGGGGTGAAGGCGTAGCCGCTTCAGACCTTCCGTTCTCAGCGCTTTGGGCGTTATTGATTGGTATCGGCATCGCCTTTACGCCCTGCGTGCTGCCCATGTACCCGCTTATCTCTGGCATCGTGCTGGGCGGTAAACAACGCCTTTCCACTGCCCGCGCGCTGGTGCTGGCCTTTATCTATGTGCAGGGCATGGCGTTAACCTACACGGCGCTCGGCCTCGTGGTCGCCGCTGCCGGGTTGCAGTTCCAGGCCGCCCTTCAGCACCCTTATGTGCTTATCGGTCTGTCAGCGGTGTTTATTCTGCTGGCGCTGTCGATGTTTGGCCTGTTCACCCTGCAACTGCCTTCTTCCCTGCAAACCCGTCTGACGCTAATGAGCAACCGTCAGCAGGGTGGCTCTGCGGGCGGCGTGTTCACCATGGGTGCCATCGCCGGGCTGATTTGTTCCCCCTGCACCACCGCGCCGTTGAGCGCCATCCTGTTATACATTGCCCAGAGCGGCAACCTGTGGCTCGGCGGCGGCACGCTGTACCTCTACGCGCTCGGCATGGGCCTGCCGCTGATCCTGGTGACGGTGTTTGGCAATCGTCTGCTGCCGAAGAGCGGTCCGTGGATGGAGACGGTGAAAACCGCGTTTGGTTTTGTCATTCTGGCGCTGCCGGTATTTCTGCTGGAGCGCATCATCGGTGATGTGTGGGGTACGCGTCTTTGGGCGATGCTCGGCGTGGCCTTCTTCAGCTGGGCGTTTATCGTGAGTCTGGGGGCGAAGAAACCGTGGATGCGCCTGCTACAGATCCTTCTGCTGGCGGCCGCGCTGGTGAGCGTCCGTCCGCTACAGGACTGGGCGTTTGACACCCCGGCAGGTCAAACGCAGGCGCATCTGAATTTTATACAGATTAAGAACGTGGATGACCTCCACCGCGCTCTGGCGCAGGCGAAAGGCAAACCGGTCATGCTCGATCTCTACGCCGACTGGTGCGTGGCCTGCAAAGAGTTTGAAAAATACACCTTCAGCGATCCGCAGGTACAACATGCGCTGAGCGATACCGTTCTGCTCCAGGCGAACGTTACCGCCAACAGCGCGCAGGATAAGGCTCTGCTGAAGCAACTTAACGTGCTCGGGCTGCCTACCATCCTGTTCTTTAATGAACAGGGGGAAGAACAGCCGACGCAGCGTGTAACCGGGTTTATGGACGCGACTGCATTCAACGCGCATTTGCGCAATCGCCAACCGTAAACAACACTTTAGACGGGACAAACCGTTGGGAATAGCGGAGGAGATAACCGTGCAACGCGAAGACGTACTGGGACAAGCCCTGCAATTGCTTGAGATTCAAGGGATCGCCAGCACCACGCTTGAGATGGTCGCCGACCGTATCGATTACCCTCTGGATGAACTTAAGCGCTTCTGGCCGGATAAAGAGGCGCTGCTGTATGATGCCCTGCGCTATCTCAGCCAACAGGTGGATATCTGGCGCAGGCAGCTGATGCTGAATGAAGAGCTGACCACCGAGCAAAAGCTGCTGGCGCGCTATACCGCACTGACGGAGTGTGTTACCAACAACCGTTACCCAGGCTGTCTGTTTATCGCCGCCTGCACCTACTATCCGGATCCCGGGCATCCCATCCATCAACTGGCAGATCAGCAAAAACGTGCCGCGCACGAGTTCACACACGAGCTGCTGACCACACTTGAAGTGGATGACCCGGCAATGGTCGCGAAGCAGATGGAGCTGGTGCTGGAAGGTTGCCTGAGCCGCATGCTGGTGAACCGTAGCCAGGCGGATGTGGATACGGCGCATCGTCTGGCGGAAGATATTTTGCGGTTCGCGCAGTGTCGTATGGGTGGTGCACTGACCTAAGCCAGCATTCCCGTCCAGGCGGAAATAAACAAACACAGCGCCATCGCACGCTGAAATCGCACCATCGCCACGGTGGTGCGGAAAATCCGGTTCACCGCCTTCCCCAGCCACGCCCAGCACAACAAACAGGCCACGGAAATCGCCAGAAACCATAGCGCCATCAGCGCAATATCCCGTAATGCATGGTCGCTTGCCGGAGCAAACAGGCTGACAACTGCCAGCGCCATCATCCACGTTTTTGGGTTTACAATCTGTAATAACGCCGCCGCCCGCGCGGTAAACCGGACATGGCGTCTGGAGGAGAGGTTCGCGGCCGGGGCGCTAAACAGCTGCCAGCTCATCCAGGAAAGCCACAGCACGCCCGCCCAGCTCATTACCTGACGTATCAGCGGATACTGGCGTAACACTTCTCCTGCCCCAGCGCCTGAAACCAGAACAATAGCGCTGGCGGCAATACACCCGCCCAGGATCGCAGGAACCGTATTTTTTACGCCAAAGTGCTGACTGTTAGCCAGTACCAGAATATTGGTTGGCCCCGGTGTAATCGAGGCGACAAATGCAAACAGCAGGAAAGGTAATAAATTCACAGGTGACTCCTTTTTTATTAGAGCCACGAATGTGCCGTTATTTTCTGGAAACGTCTGGAAGGTTTGTGCACAACCGACGGTAGTGTGCCGGAGAAATACGGTATGCCCGCTGGAACCAGCGACCAAGATGGCTTTGATCGGCAAAACCTACTGCCGTTGCAACATCGACAGGCAGTTCCCCACACGCCAGCATCTGTCGGGCCTTTGCCAGGCGCAGCTGGATAAGCCAGGCGTGCGGCGCCAGACGAAATTCGCGCTTAAAACAGCGGGTGAGCGTAAAGCGATCCGTACCCGTCTCACGGGCAAGGTCTGACAGCCCCACGTTCTCGCCGATATGCGCATAGAGATAGTCGCGGGCACGATGCGCCACAGCGGAGCTTTGTAGCTGAGACGGGAGTTTCTTACGCCAGTGGCAGTGGGCAGTGATCTGAGAGAGCAGGTTATCCATTGTGCTCTGTTGGACGATCTTCATCTCATCGTTATGCAACGAGGCAAATGTATCACCGATAGCACGCACCAACTGAGGCTCTCGCGTCAGCGTTTGGGCAAAGTGGAGGGTGTAGCTCCCGGGAGTAGAGTCGTACAGCCCTTGAAGCGTACGGGTGAGCCAGTGTTCATCCAGATAAAAGGTAAGATAAGTAAAGCCCCCCTCTACCGGTGCATCACCGTCATGGATCTCCCCGGGCTCAAGTAAAAAAGCATCGCCCGGCTGGCTACGGTGGCGTTCACGGCGACAGTGGAACTGCTGGGTGCCGGAAAGGGTTATTCCGACCAGATAGCTATCATGCCAGTGGGGATCAAAGGCATGTCCTTCGAAATGCGCCTTAATTGTCTCAATACCTGTTTCTGCATGCTGACGCAGCTCAAGCCAGTCGTTTGCCATACTGCCCTCCTCTTACCGTCAGCATTGTCACATCTTGCCTGAACTGTCTGGAAGATTTGTGCAATTCCAGGGCACAAACGGACAGATTGCCGCAAACTTAAGCAGTTGAACAGCTTTTCCCGAAATAATGTTGACGATCGCGCGCGATTGCGGTTTAATGCGCTCCGTTGCCCGGATAGCTCAGTCGGTAGAGCAGGGGATTGAAAATCCCCGTGTCCTTGGTTCGATTCCGAGTCCGGGCACCACTATTTAAAGAACCCAGCCTATAGCTGGGTTTTTGCTTTTCTGTATCCGCTACGCATTGAATTTTCCCTTCTGTCAGGTAATAGTGATTTTTTCCCCTGACAATGAAAATGATATGACCTTATCTGCTTTAAAAGTCGGGTCACTGCTCCTGCTGATGATCCTGTTTTATACCGGCCTGTTCACGAGCGATCGTGTCACCTGGCTGATGGAGGTGACGCCCGTCATTATCATCATCCCACTTCTGCTTGCCACGCACCGGCGATACCCCCTGACTCCCCTTCTCTATACCCTGGTTTTCTTCCACGCCATCATTCTGATGGTTGGTGGTATGTACACCTATGCAAAGGTTCCGGTTGGTTTTGAGGTTCAGGAGATGCTCGGGCTTAGCCGAAATCCGTATGACAAGCTCGGTCACTTCTTCCAGGGGCTGGTTCCCGCACTGGCAGCGCGAGAAATTCTGCTGCGCGGTGGGTATGTTCGTGGACATAAGATGACGGGATTTCTGGTGTGCTGTGTTGCTCTGGCCATTAGCGCCACCTATGAACTCATTGAGTGGTGGGCAGCTTTGGCGATGGGACAGGGTGCGGATGATTTTCTGGGGACGCAGGGCGATCCATGGGATACCCAGTCTGATATGTTTTGCGCGCTGCTTGGTGCGTTAACGACGGTGCTGATCCTTGGGCGTTTCCATCAGCGGCAATTGCTTCGTTTGAATATTTGTCAGGGATAGTACGCTCTGAGTTGCCGGGAGGCGGCTTCGCCTTACCCGGCCTGCCGTTTTTCAGCAAACAAACGCAAAAAGGCCATCCTTGCGGATGGCCTCTTCACTTGTTTGATGCCTGGCAGTTCCCTACTCTCACATGGGGAGACCCCACACTACCA
>OKDC01000211.1_pt1 | contig 10367 bp, 12 predicted proteins | sample 1610511 | NCBI WGS metagenome assembly OKDC01 (sample SAMN04436657, study PRJEB24849) | human gut metagenome | biome: human gut; feature: NICU; material: stool | host: Homo sapiens | place: USA: Saint Louis, MO | collected 2010-05-28
TATGGCGCCAATGAAGGTTGCGCTACCGGCTAACAGCGTCAATATTAAGGGTGATGACATCGCTTCTCTCCCTGTGAAAATAATTACATACGAGTATATTGCCTGAGGATGCGCGTACGGGACACGTCCCTTTACCGCGAATTACATTCAAATTTTCTGACGATCATCATCATGGTTATCTGAGTTTATCCTGGCGCAAAAGCGCGTAATGTGAGCACATCACATTGACACCCTAAGGATATCATCATGTCCCGTACCCGAATGCCCGCGTTGTTTCTCGGCCATGGCAGCCCAATGAACGTGCTGGAAGACAACCGTTATACCCGCGCCTGGGCTCAACTGGGCGAAACCCTGCCGCGTCCGAAAGCGATCGTGGTGGTCTCTGCGCACTGGTTTACGCGCGGTACGGGCGTAACGGCGATGGAGGCGCCGAAGACCATTCATGACTTCGGCGGTTTTCCGCAGGCGCTGTATGACACGCATTATCCGGCGCCGGGCTCTCCGGCGCTGGCGCAACGGCTGGTGGAGCTGCTCTCGCCGGTGCCGGTCACCCTCGATACAGAAGCCTGGGGATTTGACCATGGCTCGTGGGGCGTGCTGATTAAAATGTATCCGCAGGCGGATATCCCGATGGTTCAGTTGAGCATCGACAGCACCAAACCGCCGGCCTGGCATCTCGAAATGGGGCGGAAGCTGGCCTCGCTGCGTGATGAAGGCATTATGCTGGTGGCCAGCGGCAACGTGGTGCATAACCTGCGCACCGCCCGCTGGCATGGCGAGAACACGCCGTACCCTTGGGCAGAGTCCTTCAATAACTACGTGAAGGCGAATCTGCAATGGCAGGGGCTGGACGAGCAGCACCCGCTGGTTAACTACCTGGCACACGAAGGGGGCTCGCTCTCCAACCCGACGGCGGAGCATTTCCTGCCGCTGCTGTATGTCCTGGGGACGTGGGATGGCGTTGAGGCGATGACGATCCCAGTCGATGGCATCGAGATGGGCTCGCTGAGCATGCTGTCGGTGTTGGTTGGCGCCTGATGATAGCGCGCTCCGGCGGCATTTACCGTCGCCGGAGCGCGGCATTATTCGACGAAAATGTGCGGATAGAAGCGCGACAGATCCTGGGTGATCAGCGCCCGGTCTTCGCGAATACCGATCCCTGCAGGCTGGTCGTTGATGAGCCAGCTGCCAATCAGCGTATAGCTATCGCCAAACTTCGGCAGCGGGTAAAACGCCTGCACGATGGTGCCTTCTTCCCCGTACGGGCCTTCTACTGCCTCCACCACTTTGCCATTTTCAACGATCGACACGTTAGCGCCTTCGCGGGAGAAGATTGGCTTAATGACGTACTTCTCCATCTCCGGGTGAGCATCTTCGCTGAAGTAGGCCGCCAGCAGATTAGGGTGATTGGGGAACATCTCCCACAGCATCGGCAGCAGCGCCTTGTTGGAGATAATGCTTTTCCACGCCGGCTCCAGCCAGCGGACGCCAGCGTCTTCCAGCTTGGTGGAGAACATCTCCCGCAGCATAAACTCCCACGGATAGAGCTTGAACAGATTGCCAATCACCTGATCCTGCAGATCGGTAAACTGGCCTTTTTCGCCCAGGCCGATATCTTCAACGTAGAGGAATTCCGTCGCCAGCCCCGCTTCAGCGGCGCAGTCCTGCAGATACTGCACGGTACCGCGATCTTCAACGGTATCGCGGCAGCAGGCCATATGCAGCAGCTGAAAGCCAAACTGCTCGCGCAGCTCGCCGAAGCGATCGATCAGCTTTTCCTGCAAACTGTTGAACTGGTCGCTGCCCGCCGGCAGCTTGCCGGCGTTGAGCTGATCTTCCAGCCAGATCCACTGGAAGAAGGCCGCTTCATACAGCGAGGTCGGGGTGTCGGCATTGTTCTCCAACAGCTTCGGTTCGCCGACGCCATCCCAGGCCAGGTCGAGACGTGAGTAGAGCGACGGCTGGTTGGTTTTCCACGACTGGCGCACAAAACCCCAGGTGTGTTTAGGGATGCGGAATTTGGTCATCAGCTCATCGCTGGCGATCACTTTTTCCACCACCTGGAGGCACATCTGATGTAGCTCAGCGGTGACCGCTTCCAGCTTTTCCACCTGCGCGAGGGTCAGCTTGTAATACGCCTCTTCGCTCCAGTAGGGCTCGCCGTACATGGTATGGAAGTTGAAACCGTACTCGGTCGCTTTCTCGCGCCAGTCCGGGCGCTCGGTAATACTGACTCTTTCCATGTTGCTTAGCCGCCCATTGAGCGAGAAGAGGACGTTGAGCCTGCGGCGCTACGCTGCATGGTCGACTGTTTCGCTACCGACTCGCCAAAGCCGCCGCGGGTGACGGTGGTGGTGGTGGCTGGCTTCGGCGCCATCGCGGTTTTCGGCACATTTATGGTGCGGCCCGGCTGGGCGGCGCCATAGCTCTTGCCGCTGGCGTCAGTGTACTGACCGTAGGCCGGGCTGGCCGGATTTTTCGAGCTGAACAGCGGCTGCTGTTGCGCCATGCCGCCGCCCATCAGGCGGCCCATCATGTAGCCGGCCATCAGCGGCATCCAGAAGCTGCCGCTGCTTTGCGCCTGCGCCTGGTTTTCCGGGGCGACGCCCGCCTGGGCTGGCGTCTGCTGGCACTGGCCTTCGCCAAACTCGGCGACGCAGTCTTCGCGGGTGGCATACTTCGGCGCAGTGCGCTCTGCCTCTTTTACCGCGTTGGTGTAGGCCGTGGTGCATTCGGCTGCTTTGCCCGGGTTGGCGGCGGAGCAGTCATCGGCGTTCTGGTACAGCGACACCGTTTCGTCGCTTTTTTCACAACCGGCGAGCATAAAGACCGCGGTAACGGCCAGCGCGACCGGCGTCAGATGGCGTGCGCTCCAGCTTTTGCGGAACGACGAATGATTAATATTTTTTGTCCGTTTCATATTTGTCTTCCAGGACCCAGTGGTATGGCGTGTGTTAACGCTCAGGATAGAGGATGAGTGGTGGAAAATGAAGCGAAGAGGGGCGCTAAGCGGGGGATCTTTACGTTGCCTTACGTTTAACGCATCGCCTGTCCGACGGACAGGCGATGCGCATCACAGTATGAGAATTACTGACGGAACGGATTGCTGCCGCTGCTCTGGGTGGTCCGTGCGGACACCGGCTTCACCGCCGCGGTAGTGTTGCCGTAGCCATCAGCGGTGGCATCCTGTTGCGGATTTTCCGGCGCGACGCTATCTGCGGAGGTGGAGATGGGTTTACCCAGCGTGTTGTTCAGGGCGACCAGATCCTGCTCGTTCAGGGTACCTAACGCCGATTTAATGTTCAGCTCGTTGATCAGGTAGTTGTAGCGCGCATTCGAGAGCTGCTGCTTAGCGTTATACAGCGTAGTGGTGGCGTCGAGGACGTCAACGATAGTACGCGTACCCACCGAGTAGCCTGCTTCCATGGCATCCAGGGAGCTTTGCGCGGAGACCACCGCCTGTTTGTAGGCGTTGATGCTGCTGATGGAGGCGTTCACGTTGTTAAACGATGAACGCACAGTCTGCACGACGCTGCGGTGGGCGCTTTCCAGCTGCTCGCTGGCGCCAACGAAGTTGTATTGTGCCTGCTTGACCTGCGAGGTCACCGCGCCGCCCTGGTACAGTGGCAGAGAGAAGTTCAGGCCGATTTGGTTCTGCCCGTTATCACTGTCGTTGTAGGCGAGCGGGGTATTGGTTTTCGAACCGTTGTAACGCGTATTCGAGACCCCGGTAGAGGCGGAAAGGTTCAGGGTCGGCAAATGGCCGTCCTGCGCCTGACGAATCTGCTCGCGGGCCAGGTCCTGGCTCAGACGCGCCTGCAGCAGCGACAGGTTGCGGTTCTCCGCTTCCTTCAGCAGGGCGTTGACCGCCTGCGGCTTGTTGGTTTTAAAGCCGTTCACGTTCAGGGAGGCCAGCTCCGGATAGTAATTACCGGTGACCTGACGCAGTCCTTCGACGGCGTTGTCGAGATCGTTACGCGCGGTGACTTCGTTCGCCAGCACGGCATCGTATTGTGAACGGGCGTTCTGTACGTCGGTGATCGCCACCAGGCCTACGTTAAAGCGCTGCGTGGTTTGATCCAACTGGCGGTAAATAGCCTGTTTCTGCGCTTCGGTATAGGAGAGCGTGTCGATGGCGGCCAGCACTTTAAAATAGGCCGTCGCGGTATTCAGAATCAGTGTTTGCTGATCGGTCTGATACGTGACATCCTGAATCCCTGCCGTTTTTTCCTGCAGCGTCAGGGCGCGCCATTTCGACATATCAAACAGAACCTGCGTTAACTGCAGCGAACCGCTGGTGACGTTAGAGTTGACGCCGTTGCTGTCGCGATAGCCATTGGTATAGGTATAATCCGCTCCCAGCCCAAGCTGAGGCAGTAATGGACTGCGCGCTTCGTTGATCTTTTCGAACGCGGCGTCACGATCGGCTGCCGATTTACGCAGATCGGGGTTGCTGATGCGTGCCTGCTGGTAAACCTGAAGCAGGTTTTCCGCCTGGCTCATGGCGCTGAACCCGGTCAGGCTCAGGCCGATAAGAATGGGGAGCAATTTCTTCATTTGCATTCCTTGTTGTGAAGCATTTAGCGCTGGTCTAATTCTAAGAAAAATTCCGCTGATTGTATCGATTCTGCCGCCGTAAAAAGTTGGCGTTACGTGCCATCCGGCGGTAATTTGCACCAATCTAACATACGGACCGTAAAACGGTAGCCAAACGGTTTGGAAATCCCTAATTTCAGATTCGCAGGACATGACAATGAGCAAACCCACGCAGCAGGGAATTACCTTCTCCAAAAATGATGTAGAAATTATTGCACGCGAAACGCTATATCGTGGTTTTTTTTCGCTCGATTTATACCGTTTTCGCCACCGCCTGTTTAACGGCGGCATGAGTGGCGAAATCACCCGTGAAATTTTTGAGCGCGGGCACGCCGCCGTCTTGCTACCCTTTGACCCGGTGCGCGACGAAGTGGTGCTGGTCGAACAAATCCGTATCGCCGCCTATGATACCAGCGAGAGCCCGTGGCTGCTGGAGATGGTCGCCGGCATGATTGAAGCGGGTGAAACGGTGGAAGATGTTGCCCGTCGGGAAGCGCTGGAGGAGGCCGGGCTTGAAGTTGGGCGGACGAAACCAATATTAAGCTATCTGGCCAGTCCCGGCGGCACCAGCGAACGGTTATCGATCCTGGTGGGAGAAGTTGATGCATCGACGGCAAAAGGCATTCACGGCCTGGCCGAGGAAAACGAGGATATTCGGGTGCATGTGGTGAGTCGGGAGCAGGCTTACCAGTGGGTAGAAGAGGGGAAAATCGACAACGCAGCCTCTGTCATCGCCTTGCAATGGCTGCAATTGCATTATCACAATTTACGAAATGAGTGGACAAAATGAAGCGTTATACACCTGACTTCCCTGAGATGATGCGCCTGTGCGAGACCAATTTCGCGCAGTTGCGCCGCCTGTTGCCGCGAACGGATGCAGCGGGTGAGAAGGTAAGCTATCAGGTGGGAAGCGCGCAGTATCGGTTAACGATAGTTGAATCGACCCGCTACACTACTCTGGTGGCAATAGAGCAGACTCTGCCTGCAGTGAGCTACTGGAGCCTGCCATCGATGACCGTCCGCCTCTACCATGACGCCATGGTGGCCGAAGTGTGTTCGAGTCAGCAGATCTTTCGCTTCAAAGCGCGATATGATTATCCTAATAAAAAGTTGCATCAACGCGACGAAAAGCATCAAATTAACCAGTTTTTGGCCGACTGGCTGCGTTACTGTTTAGCACATGGAGCGATGGCGATTCCGGTTTGTTAGCGTCGTTAAACCTAAGGACACCATTTGGAAAGCCTGTTAAACCTACCTCTGGCTGGTGAGGCCAGAGTCAGGATATTACAAATTACTGATACTCACCTGTTTGCTGAAAAGCATGAGACGTTGTTAGGCATCAATACCTGGGATAGCTATCAGGCCGTACTGTCGGCCATTCATGCCTCACAGCGTCCATGCGATCTGATTGTCGCAACAGGCGATCTGGCGCAGGACCACTCCTCCGCGGCCTATCAGCATTTTGCTGAGGGCATCGCGAGTTTTGCTGCACCCTGCGTCTGGCTACCGGGCAACCATGATTTCCAGCCGGCGATGTACAGCACCCTGCAGGAGGCGGGCATTTCCCCTGCCAAGCGCGTGTTTCTCGGCGATCGCTGGCAGATCCTGCTGCTCGACAGCCAGGTGTTTGGCGTTCCCCATGGCGAGCTGAGCGACTTCCAGCTGGAGTGGCTCGAACATAAGCTGGCGGAGGCGCCGGAGCGCTATACCTTACTCCTGCTGCACCATCATCCGCTGCCGGCCGGCTGCAGCTGGCTGGATCAGCATAGTCTGCGCAACGCCGGCGCGCTGGACAGCGCGTTGAGCGCCTGGCCGCGGGTGAAGCATCTTTTGTGCGGCCATATTCATCAGGAACTGGATCTCGACTGGAATGGCCGGCGCATGATGGCGACGCCGTCGACCTGCGTCCAGTTTAAACCGCACTGTGCCAATTTCACTCTGGATACGGTGTCACCGGGCTGGCGCTGGCTGGAGCTTCACCCTGACGGGACGCTGACCACCGAAGTGTGCCGCCTGGAAGGCGCCGCGTTTCATCCGGATATTGCTTCAGAAGGCTACTGATGGCGACGCTCCTTTATCTGCACGGCTTTAACAGCTCTCCGCGCTCGGCGAAGGCGACGGCGTTAAAAACCTGGCTGGCGCAGCACTATCCTGAGATCACCATGGTGGTGCCGGAGTTGCCGCCTTACCCGGCGGAAACGGCGGAGCTGTTGGAGTCCATCGTGCTGGAGCACGGCGGCGAGCCGCTGGGGGTCGTAGGGTCGTCGCTGGGCGGCTACTACGCGACCTGGCTTTCGCAGTGCTTTATGCTGCCGGCGGTGGTGGTTAACCCGGCGGTGCGGCCGTTTGAACTACTAAACAATTTTCTCGGCCACAATGAGAATCCATACACCGGGCAGCAATATGTGCTAGAGTCTCGCCATATTTACGATCTCAAAGTCATGCAAATCGACCCGCTCGAAGCGCCGGATTTACTCTGGCTGCTACAGCAGACCGGGGATGAAGTGCTTGATTACCGCCAGGCCGTTCATTACTACGCCTCTTGCCGGCAGACGGTAGAGGAGGGCGGTAATCACGCATTTGTCGGCTTTGACGATCATTTCACTCAGATTATCGAATTTCTCGGCCTGCGCTAAACGGCCCTGAACGACCTACGAATACACACCATGACGCAATCTTCATATAATGCTGATGCCATTGAGGTACTCACCGGGCTAGAGCCGGTGCGCCGCCGTCCGGGCATGTATACCGACACCACTCGTCCTAACCATCTTGGTCAGGAAGTTATTGATAACAGTGTGGATGAAGCGCTGGCAGGCCACGCCAAACGCGTGGAAGTTATCCTTCATGCCGACCAGTCCCTGGAGGTCATTGACGATGGTCGTGGGATGCCGGTCGACATCCACCCGGAAGAGGGCGTGCCGGCGGTTGAGCTGATCCTCTGCCGGCTGCATGCGGGCGGTAAGTTTTCCAATAAAAACTATCAGTTTTCCGGCGGCCTGCACGGGGTGGGGATCTCGGTGGTCAACGCCCTGTCAAAACGCGTGGAGGTCAACGTGCGTCGCGACGGTCAGGTCTACAGCATCGCCTTTGAAAATGGTGAAAAAGTGGAAGACCTGCACGTCACCGGCACCTGCGGCAAACGCAATACCGGGACCAGCGTCCATTTCTGGCCGGACGAAAGCTTCTTCGACAGCCCGCGCTTTTCCGTTTCACGTCTGACCCACCTGTTAAAAGCGAAAGCGGTGCTGTGCCCGGGCGTGGAAATTGTTTTCCGCGACCAGGTGAACAACAGCGAGCAGAGCTGGTGCTATGCCGATGGCCTGAACGATTACCTGAGCGAAGCGGTGAACGGCCTGCCGCTGCTGCCGGAAAAACCATTCGTCGGCGCCTTCTCCGGCGAGACGGAGGCGGTGGACTGGGCGCTGCTGTGGCTGCCGGAAGGCGGCGAACTGCTGACCGAAAGCTACGTGAACCTGATCCCGACTATGCAGGGCGGGACGCACGTTAATGGCCTGCGTCAGGGGCTGCTGGACGCGATGCGTGAGTTCTGCGAGTACCGTAATATCCTGCCGCGCGGCGTGAAGCTGTCAGCGGAAGATATCTGGGATCGCTGCGCCTACGTGCTGTCGGTGAAGATGCAGGATCCGCAGTTCGCCGGGCAAACCAAAGAGCGCCTGTCGTCGCGCCAGTGCGCGGCGTTCGTCTCCGGCGTGGTGAAGGACGCCTTCAGCCTGTGGCTGAATCAGAACGTGCAGGCCGCGGAGCTGCTGGCGGAGATGGCCATCTCCAGCGCCCAGCGCCGTCTGCGCGCGGCCAAAAAAGTGGTGCGCAAAAAGCTGACCAGCGGTCCGGCGCTGCCGGGTAAGCTGGCGGACTGTACCGCCCAGGATCTGAACCGTACCGAGCTGTTCCTTGTCGAAGGAGATTCGGCGGGCGGCTCAGCCAAGCAGGCGCGCGATCGCGAATATCAGGCGATCATGCCGCTGAAGGGCAAGATCCTTAATACCTGGGAAGTCTCCTCCGATGAAGTGTTAGCTTCGCAAGAAGTGCACGACATTTCGGTGGCGATTGGTATTGACCCGGACAGCGATGATTTAAGCCAGCTGCGCTACGGTAAAATTTGTATTCTGGCGGATGCGGACTCCGATGGTCTGCACATTGCCACCCTGCTGTGCGCGCTGTTCGTAAGACATTTCCGTACCCTCGTGAAAGAGGCACGTCTATGTGGCGCTACCGCCGCTGTACCGTATCGACCTCGGTAAAGAGGTTTACTACGCGCTAACGGAAGAAGAAAAAACCGGCGTGCTGGAGCAGCTAAAGCGCAAGAAGGGCAAGCCAAACGTCCAGCGCTTTAAAGGGCTCGGTGAGATGAACCCGATGCAGCTGCGCGAAACCACCCTTGACCCGAATACCCGCCGCCTGGTGCAGCTGGTGATCAGCGATGAGGACGAGCAGCAGACCACGGCGATAATGGATATGCTGCTGGCCAAAAAGCGTTCGGAAGATCGTCGCAACTGGCTGCAGGAGAAGGGCGATATGGCGGATCTGGAAGTGTAAGTCTGTACGCTGCGCCAGACGTAAAAGGGAGCCTCAGGCTCCCTTTTTCATGGCATTACTGAGTCGGCGGACTTAAACGCCGGCCTGCAGAATACGGATGGTGGTCTCCAGCACATCGCCTTTGACCGCTTCCGACCAGGCTTTCATGTGCGGGGTTTGCAGGTGTGCTTCAAGATGCGCGACGCTTTCCCACTGCTCGACCATGACGATAGAGTCGGGCGCCGTGGTCTGGAAGCTGACGCCGGCGGCATGATCCACCATAGGCGCATAGCCGTGGCAGCCGGCCTCCTGCAAAACGGTCGGAATAATTTTCGCGAACTGATCGAGAACCGCCTGGCGGTGGTGCTGGCCCGGGCGGGTACGGATTTCTGCAATCCCTGTTAACATGGTTAACTCAACTCCTTCTGTGTGGATCTCGTCATACTCCAGGTTCGAATAACTCGAAATATGTAGAGCTAGACCTCTAGTTAACCAAAAATTTCCGCCAGATGCTTGCGATATTCTGCGATATACCGTGGGACATCAGGCATTTTAATCACGTCGTTGGCGATAAAGGTCGGCAATGCCTCCATGCCGAGGAACTGATTGGCTTTATGGAACGGCAGGTAAACGCCGTCAACGCCGACGCCGTGGAAGAACTGGTCCTGGTCGGTGAAGGCTTCCATCGGCGCGTTCCAGGTCAGAGAAAGCATATATTTTTTCCCCTGCACCAGGCCGCCGGAGCCATATTTTTTGCTGGCGTCGGAGCGGGTACGGCCATCGCTGGCGTACAGCGAGCCGTGGCCTTCGGTAAAGACGTCATCCATATATTTTTTCACCGTCCACGGAGCGCCCATCCACCAGCCCGGCATCTGCCAGATCACCACATCGGCCCACAGGAAATTCTGTACTTCTTCTTTTACGTCGTACTCGCTTTCGGCGCGAACGCTTTTAACATCGTGCCCGGCGTCGCGCAGATAACTCTCCGCGACCTCGGTCAGGGTGTCGTTCAGTTGACCATTAGAGTGCGCGAACTTTTTCGCCCCATTGATAATCAGGATGTTGCTCATTTTTTACCCTCATATATGAAAATTTGCCGACGATCTTACCCCGCGAAGCGGGGCAGTAAAATGAGCAAAATGTGCAAAGTCTTTTGCCAAATGAGCAATAATCTCGCTACCAGTACACGCGGGCCTCGAAGCCGCCGTCGCGCGCGTTGGCAAAATCAACCT
>OKDC01000213.1_pt1 | contig 10144 bp, 9 predicted proteins | sample 1610511 | NCBI WGS metagenome assembly OKDC01 (sample SAMN04436657, study PRJEB24849) | human gut metagenome | biome: human gut; feature: NICU; material: stool | host: Homo sapiens | place: USA: Saint Louis, MO | collected 2010-05-28
CAGGTGTCGGGAAACTCGGCCCGCAGGCGCTGCACCGCCTCCAGCAACCCCGGGGTCGAGGTGGGGGCAAAGCGCGGGGTGATGGCATAGCCCAGCCTGCCGCGCTGATGCCAGCGGCGGATCAACGCCCGGGTCTGCTCGTAGCTCTCCCCGGCGGTTTCGCACAGGTAGTCGGGCACATGGCGATCCATCATCACTTTCCCGGCGATCAGGCGCATATTCAGACGCAGCGCTTCGCTGAATAACGCCTCCACCGAGGCCGGATGCAGGGTACAAAACACCAGCGCGGTGGTGGTGCCATGGCTTATCAATTGATTTACAAAAAACTGCGCTATCTCCTGGGCATACTCCGCATCGGCAAACTGGCTCTCCACCGGGAAGGTGTAGGTGGTGAGCCACTCCAGCAGCTGTTCGCCAAAGGCGCCGATCATCTCGGTCTGCGGATAGTGAACGTGGGCATCAACGAACCCCGGCAGCAGCAGCTTACCCCTCAGATCGACATAGCCCTTCAGGGGATGCAGAAAGGTTTCCCCCTCCTGCCATGGCAGCAGGGCGATAATTTTCCCCTCCTGCAGGAACAACAGGCCATCATCGAGATAGCGGGCCTGGGCGGCCACCTCATCCGGGGTCTCTGCCACGCCGGCGATATCAAAAAATGCACCGCGCACCGCGGTCTGGTAATCCATCATCGAACCTGCCTTCTCTTAACGCTCTGGGAATAGTGATAAACAGCAAGATTGGTGCCAGTTTGCAGCCTGCCGCGGCCAGACGCCGCGGCAGAAGGGGAAGGTTACTCTTTTTGCGCCACCGCGCCGGAGCGGAAGGCGGCTTTCGCCTGCACTTCGCGCTCGTCGCGAGCCAGCCAGCGGTAGGTGGTGGCGCCGAGGAAGACGCCGATAAACCAGCTGAAGTTCGCCACTTCATGCAGGGCCGGTATAAAGCTGATAATCAGCCCCAGGCCCACCGACGGCAGCAGGGCGGCAATCGCTTTCGGGTTAAAGCCATTGCGGTACCAGTATTTACCCTGCGGCGTATCGTCAAACAGATCGTCCACTGACACCCGGCCGCGTTTGATCAGGTAGAAGTCGGCGATCAGGATGCCAAACAACGGGCCAATAAAGGCGCCCAGTACGTCGAGGGTATAGTGGATCAGCTCCGGCGAGTTAAACAGGTTCCACGGCGTCAGGAGTATCGAGCCCACTGCGGCGATCATCCCGCCGGTACGGAAGCTGATTTTCTGCGGGGCGCAGTTGGAAAAATCGAAGGCCGGCGAGACGAAGTTAGCCACGATATTGATGCCGATGGTGGCGGTGATCATGGTCAGCAGGCCGATGGCCACCGCCAGATCGTTACCTACGCGGCTGACGGTTTCGATCGGGTCGGTGATCATTTTGCCAAACAGCGACTGGGTGCCGGAGACAATCACCACGGTAACCACCGAGAATAGCAGAAAGTTAAACGGCAGTCCCCAGCGGTTACCGCGGCGGATCTCGCCCATGCTTTTGCCGTAGCGGGAAAAGTCACCGAAGTTAAGCAGCGGCCCGGAGAAGTAGGAGACCACCAGCGCCGTGGCGGTGATCATCTGCCAGGTCTGCTCGCCGGCGCTCAGGGATTTGCTGGCGAGGGTAAAGGAGATCCCATCCAGACCGGTCTTGTATACAATCCAGCCGGCCAGCGCCAGCATCACCACATAAACCGCCGGACCGGCGATATCGATAAAGCGTTTGATGGCGTTCATGCCATGCCAGAACACCATCGCCTGCAGCAGCCACATAGTGGCGAAGCACAGCCAGCCGAGGGGCGACAGCCCGAGAAAGCTGCTGCTGGTCAGCGAGGCAAGGGAGGGCCAGAACTTGAGCAGGACCAGCATCAGGGCATTCGCCGCCAGATAGGTCTGAATGCCGTACCAGGCAAAGGCGATCAGCCCGCGGATCACCGCCGGGATATTGGCGCCGAAAACGCCAAACGCCTGACGACAAATCACCGCGTAAGGCACCCCGGCCATCTGGCTCGGCTTCGCCACCAGGTTGGCGCACAGCTGCACAATACAGATGCCCACCAGCAGGCAGAGCAGAACCTGCCAGCTGGCCAGCCCAAGCGTAAAGAAGCTCGCCGCCACTACGTAGCCGCCCATGCTGTGCACGTCCGACATCCAGAATGAAAAGATATTGTACCAGCTCCAGTTCTGGTCGCGGGTCGGCGCCAGATCGTCATTACATAGCCGCGGACTGTAGCCGGCGGCCGCCTCGTGAGTCTTCGTCTGCTGCGTGTGGGATGAATGTGGCATGAAACCTGCTCCTCTGAATGAAAACCCTTTGATATGGATTGCTGAGGCTATTGCAGGATCCAGGCCAGAATGATGAATCTTGTATACAAAAAATAAATTTTATGTATACGATCTGCTATCGATAAGTGAAACCGGAGTGGGTTAATGAATAATGAACATCGTCTCCAGGCCGCGCCAGCGCTGCAGGACAAGGACGAAAGCATTTACCAGGCGCTGATGACGGCTATCGTCGAACATCAGCTGCCGCCGGGCAGCAAACTGCCGGAAGAGGCGCTGGCGGAGGTGTTCGCCGTGAGCCGCACCGGCATCAGAAAGGTGCTGCAACGACTCGCCGCTGTGCAACTGGTCACGTTGACGCCCAAACGTGGTGCACACGTCACCAGCCCGAGCGTGGAAGAGTCCCAGGCGATCTTTCGCACCCGGGCGCTGCTCGAGGTCGCCAATCTCCCCGATGTGATCGCGCGCTGTCAGCCGCCGCATCTGGCGGCGCTGGAGAACATTATTCAGCGTGAACAGCAGGCCCATGCGGCGCACGACGGCCCGGCGGCGATCCGCCACTCCGCTGACTTTCATATTCAGCTGCAGGCTATCTCCGGCAACCCGGTGCTCACAGAGATGGTGACCCGCCTCAGCCAGCGCTCCTCTTTAGTGATTGCCGCCTGGGGCGCCCCCTGGCGACAGGGCTGCCGTTGCGACGATCACCAGCAGTTGGTCGGTTTGCTGCGGGATAAAGCCCTGCAGCCGCTCAGCGAGGCGCTGATGCACCATTTTGATCATATTGTCGCCAGCCTGTGCTTCGAGCGCGATGGCGTCAGCCTGCCCGATTTTTCCCGGCTGTTCGCCGGCCACAAGGAGTCGTGATGTCTTCCGTTCGTATACAAGTGATTAACCCCAACACCAGCCTGGCGATGACCGAAACGATAGGCGCTGCCGCGCGTGCGGTCGCTGCGCCGGGCACCGAGATCCTTGCGGTCTGTCCCCGCGCCGGGGTGCCGTCAATTGAGGGCCACTTTGACGAAGCCATCGCGGCGGTCGGCGTGCTGGAGCAGATCAGGGCCGGACGCGAGCAGGGGGTGGATGGGCATGTGATCGCCTGCTTCGGCGACCCGGGGCTGCTGGCGGCGCGGGAGCTGGCCCAGGGGCCGGTGATCGGTATCGCGGAGGCGGCAATGCATATGGCGACGATGGTCGCCACCCGTTTCTCCATTGTGACCACGCTGCCGCGCACGCTGATCATCGCCCGTCATTTGCTGCACCAGTACGGATTTCATCAACACTGCGCGGCGCTGCACGCCATTGACTTGCCGGTGCTGGCGCTGGAAGACGGCAGCGGCCTGGCGCAGGAGAAAGTGCGTGAGCGCTGCATTCACGCGCTGAAAGAGGATGGTAGCGGGGCGATTGTTCTTGGCTGCGGCGGGATGGCGACCCTGGCGCAGGAGCTGACCCGCGAGCTGCGGGTGGCGGTGATCGATGGCGTCAGCGCGGCGGTGAAGATGGTGGAGTCTCTGGTCGCGCTGGGCCTGGCGACCAGCAAGCATGGGGACTTAGCGTTCCCGGAGAAAAAAGCGTTAAGCGGACAGTTTCAGTCGTTAAATCCATTTTAAAAGGGGCAGGAGATGGGAGAGAACCAGGAACACTATCCTCGCGATCTGCGAGGTTACGCAGGGGAGCCGCCGCACGCGCGCTGGCCGGGTGGGGCGCGGATCGCGGTGCAGTTTGTCCTCAACTATGAGGAAGGCGCGGAGAATCACGTCCTGCATGGCGATGCGGGTTCGGAACAGTTCCTGTCCGATATTATCGGCGCCGCCAGCTACCCGGCGCGCCATATGTCGATGGATTCACTCTATGAGTACGGCAGCCGGGCAGGGTTCTGGCGCATCCATCGCGAGTTCAGCCAGCGCGGGCTGCCGTTGACCGTTTTCGGCGTGGCGATGGCGCTGGCGCGGCACCCGGAGATTGTGGCGGCGATCAAGGCCGCGGATTACGATGTGGTCAGCCACGGCTGGCGCTGGATCCACTATCAGCACATGGATATCGCCGAGGAGCGCGCGCATCTGCAAAAAGCGGTGCAGGTGCTGACCGACCTGTTCGGCAAACCGCCCACCGGCTGGTATACCGGCCGCGACAGCCCTAACACCCGCCAGCTGGTGGTGGAGCACGGCGGCTTTGATTACGACAGCGATTATTACGGCGATGATTTACCTTTCTGGAGCGAAGTGGCCTGCAGCGACGGCAGCCAGCGGCCGCACCTGATCGTGCCTTATACCCTCGACGCCAACGACATGCGCTTCGCCACCGCCCAGGGATTCAACACCGCGGAGCAGTTTTATACCTATCTGAAAGACAGCTTTGACGTGCTATACGCCGAGGGTGAAACCGCACCGAAGATGATGTCCGTGGGGATGCACTGCCGACTGCTTGGGCGTCCAGGCCGTTTCCGCGCGCTGCAGCGTTTCCTTGATTATATCCAGCAGCACGACAAGGTTTGGGTCTGCACCCGGCAGCAGATTGCCGACCACTGGCGCGAAACCCATCCGTATCGCGGGTAGCTTGTTGCCCCTGATCCTGGCCCTCTCTTCAGGGAGAGGGCTCCGCCCGGTCGCGTCTGTTACACCGGTTTACCAGAATGTAATTTGATTATTGAATAAGCATGGCGAGGAGTACCAGGCACAGCAGCAGCACATAGATGCGCGCATACCATACATCAGGTACCGCAGGGATTGCCCGGCGGCTAAACACTATTCCGGCCCAGCCGGTCAGGACGAGCAGGCCTAAAATTTTCAGGCTGATAAACCCCAGAAATCCGCTCAGCGGAATGCTGTGCCAGCCAATGACGGCATAGGTCACAGCCCCGCATAGCGCCACGGGCAAAGAAAGCGGGTTGGATGCGCTAACGCACTCCTGCATTGCATACCCGTGTCGTCGTAGCAGGGGCACCGTCATGACGCTGCCGCCCACGCCCAGCAATGCGGCGATCGTACCGATAATTACACCGCCGCCGGTGACCACGGGCAGGGACAGGCGACGCCGAGCGCTGCCCGTGAAAAAAACCTTGCGCAACAAACAATCGCTGATGGTTGCCAGCATATAGAAAATAAACAGCGCGCGAACGATATTCTCGCTCAATATCCCCGCCAGACAGGAGCCTACCACCGCCCCAATGGCAATAAACCATAACAACGGAAACAGCGTCTGCGCGGCAAGCCTGCCCGCCCGCCAGTTTCGATAGCTGACCCAGCCGGCGTTAAATATCATCACCGATGTAGAGGTAGCAACCGCGATATGCATGGCGTTTAGTGCCAGTTCGGTCTGCCGTAGCATTAGTTGATAAACGAATGGCACTACGACAAAGCCGCCGCCAAAGCCAAAAAGCACGGTGGTTATACCGGTAGTAAAGCCTGCCAGCGCAATAATAACGATCTCATTCAAGAGAGTATCCCCGACCTGAAAATGAGCGAGCAGCTTATACCGGTCGCGTACTGCTTCCCATTTGCGTAGCGCTCAATTACCTTTGTAAATCGGTCAGAGGGAGGCAGGTGTGCGCAACGTAAAAATTGACGAGGTCGATCGACTCGATCGTGATGTGGTGGCGTTAGGTAATGACTATGCGCAAGGGTTTATCCTGCCCCCGCACCAGCATCGTCGCGCGCAGCTGCTGTATGGCGCGACCGGACTGATGTATGTCACTACGCAGGACGGAGAATGGGTGGTTCCTCCGCAACACGCTGTCTGGATCCCCCCTGAAACCGTGCATGCCGTCAGATTTGCAGGGGTGACCACGCGTAGCTTGTATATTGAGCCAGACTGTGTGGCCGCTTTCATTAAACACCGTCGTTGCGAAGTGATCAGCGTCTCGCCGCTGTTGCGCCAGCTACTGCTTGAGGCTGTGGATTTACCACCGTTGTACGACAGCCCACGCGATCGCACGCTGATACAGTTGATGTTGCTGGAACTGGCCGCCATGCCGGTCCGCGAATTTGACATTCCGTTGCCGCAGCATCCGGCGCTTCTGGCGCTTTGTCAGGCTTTTTTGCTTAACCCCTCTATCCATGATCCTGCGGCGCGCTGGGCCAGGGCGCTGTTTATGAGTCCTAGTACCTTTCGCCGCCATTTCCTGAAGCAGCTGGGCCTGTCATTTTCCGCCTGGCGTCAGCGAGCCTGCGTGGTGAGCGCCCTGGCATGGTTGATAGCAGGCAAACCGGTGAACGAAGTAGCATTATCCCTTGGATACGACAATGCGTCCTCTTTCGCCACCATGTTCCGCCGCGTGACCGGGCAGCCGCCGTCGTTTTATCACCCAGCCTGATGCGTCGGGGAAGGGGACTCCGGCAGCATGTGTCGGAAATGAATGTCGCTTTTATGGCGTTGCTATGCGTTTACGCGGTCATAAGACAGATAATCCAGGAAGGCCTGGCTTCGTTTTCAGGTACCCCTACATTTAGTGGTGGCTACATCCAGGCGGTTTATCTATTCTGCCTGTAACCGTGAGAAGACCGGAGTCTCTCTTTGTGAACCATCTTATCGTTGAAAAAATCATCATCATTCTTCTCATCCTGTGGGGATTCGATACCTTCAGAACCAGGAAAAGAAAACGCTATGATCCCGCGATTGAAGCGGCTGATGCCAGCGAACGTTATCAATGGCGCTATCTGAGATGGGGATTTCGAATCATACAGGTGGTAGCGGGAGTGTATATCGTCGTGCAGCTGATTCAGGTTTTACTGAGATAGAGGCCGCCGGCAGGGCGGCGGGACAGAACATCTGGCTGACCAGAATGAGGTCAGGCAATAGCGGTTTTCACGTCGGCAAAGGGGAATGTCCGCTCTGTGCCAGGAGCGGAACTTACCCCGATGAAGTAAATCCGGATTTTTGCCGGATAAACCCCCAATAATTTACATAGCAGGGATCCATTCAACAATAATTCTTGCCAACTCCCTGGGCTGTTCGAGCGGAATCATATGGCCGCAATCCAGAATGATTCTTAACGACGCATAAGGTATGGCTTCGACCAATTCTTCTGCCTCCTTCATCGAACGGATGGCATCATCTTCACTGGCGATAACCAGCGTTGGACAACGTATCGTTGCAGAAGGTATACCTTGCCTGGATAAGGATGATTGCGTGATGAAGGCTTCAAATCCCAGAGAGCATCCCATTTTCTGGATAGCTGAAATCATATCCTGATTTGATGTGTTTAGAGGGTGGAGTGACCGGGCAATAGCATGTCTGCTCAGCCCCTTAAAGGTTGTGGGGGACAATGACTGCACGCTTTTCCGCTTTGCTTCAGCTTCTAACGGCGTATCTTCCCGTAAGGAACTGGCAATAAGAACTAAGGACTCTACACGTTCAGGGAATTCTGCTGCCAGTTGTCGGGCAATATATCCTCCCATCGAAAAACCTATCAAAGAAAACTTCTCAGGCAGAAGAGTAATCAAATGCTGCACTACATCATGAATGGTTCGTCCTTCAGTTACAGCTGCATGATGAACAATACAGTTTGACGGGAGATATGTTTCAAATTCATGCCAAAGCATTTCATTCAGCATAAACCCAGGAATTAAAACGATTCTACGCGGCTTTAAACTCATAATTCTCGCTTAAATGCATCAGTGTATTTATTGGATAAGACAGGTTAAAAATATCTTACTAACAGCGACAATATCAAATTGCAGCCCTGGATAGGCGTTTGTCTATTTCCACAGAGTTTCTGAACGTTTCTAACGTTCTCCCAGGCTTCCTCCACCATCAACAGGCTGATCCCGAATTGAGCAAGCTCTAATGCCCAGGTCCGTGTACAACCTACCAGAGCACTTTTCCGCTTCTCGCTCATAGCGGACCTTCAACTCAGATAGCTTGTCCGCTCTGTGCCAGGAGCGGACATTAAAATCAAAACCGATGGCAAGCTTACCGAGCATGACATTATGCTTGCGCTGCTTTGTAACGTGCTTCCAGCTTATCCAAAAAGCCAAAAAGTACTTGATTCATTTCACTGTAATCGTGCGCCCGGAGCGCTTCAGGCGTGTCAACGAAACGATATTCTGCTGCACGGCTCAGGTCTTTCTCAGAATGAGCGATCAGCCGTTCTACAACGTCCAATGTGAGCTCCATGTGGCACTGGAAACCAAAGACGCGGTCTGAATAGGCAACGATCTGCCGCGGACAGCCTTCGCTGTAAGCAATAATTTTGGCCTCTGGCGTCAAACCTGGCATATCGTTATGCCAGTGACCCACTTCCAGTGTTTTCCCAAAGTGAGAGAACATCTCATCCTTCCTGCCGTCTTCGGTCAATGTGATCGGGAATTTACCAATCTCTTTTTCCGGGCTATGAGAGAACGGCGCGCCCAGCGCTTCACCAATGAGCTGTGAACCCAGGCAGATACCGATCACCGCCTTACCGGTTTTAACCGCGAAAGCAATCAGCGCCTGTTCCGCTTTAGCATTAAAGTGCGGGCACGCTTCAAGCGTGGTGTCCGGATCTTGCGGACCGCCCATAACGATAAGAAAATCGATGCCTACGGCGTCATCAGGTAGCCGATCGCCTGCATAGACGCGTGAGTAAGTTACATCATGACCCTGGTTTATTGCCCAGGTTTCATATGCGCCCGGGGCTTCAAAACTTTCATGTACGATAAAGTGTACACGCATGAGGTTAAGCTCCTGTAATATCTTTGATGATCAGGATGATAAGTCACGCACCCATTGCCTAAGGCTCTACTCCGGGTGGTTCCAGTTTCGATATGATAATGGCAGGGGCTAAATCTGAAATGCCAGGTAGTATAGATAAAGCGCCAAGACATGATGAAGCCACAGGCTGGTCCAGTACTGCGATAAGCTATCAACGCGGCGAGGCAGATCCTCCCCATCATCATGTTGAGGGGCAGCTACTCTTCGCCACCAGAGGGGTTATGCTGGTGCAAACAGAGAGCGACCGTTGGGTGATCCCTCCTCAGCGGGCATTATGGCTACCGCCTCTGCATATCCATAGTTATCATCTGCTTTCACAAACCGATCTCAGGGCGATCTATTTCAGCAGTAGCCTTATCGCAGAATGTACGAGCTTTACGAAGAGTCAGCAGGTACACGTGATCACGGCTACGCCGTTAGTCAAAGAGCTTATCGCTGGGCTGTTCAGTGAGGACTACGCCAGACCGAGTCAACGGAAGATAGCGTTGTTACTTCTGGAAATTCTCAGCGAGGCTCCACCTTTAACGATGGCGCTTCCCATGCCGAATGATGAGCGATTGTTCAGCGCGGCCAGATCGCTACTGGTCAATCAGCGCTGGGAAGCATCGCTGAGCGAGCTGGCTTTTATGTCGGCCATGTCGGAACGGACCTTTTCCCGCTTGTTTATGAAGGATACAGGCTTTAGTTTTAGAACATGGAAGCAGAGAGCCAGAATTTGCGCTTCGTTGGATCTTCTCGCGAACGGTGTTCCAATCAAACAGGTCGCTTACCAGCTTGGTTTCTCATGCCCGGCGGCCTTTACCGCTGCTTTTCGCTGCATTTTGGGGGCAACGCCACGCGATTATGTGCCTTAAACCGGGAAACCCTCAAAGCGGTCTTTAAGACTGTCATGGGCATATTACCAGACGCAGAAACCCTGCGAGGGCAGGGGTATCCCGCCTTTGCTGTTGAGAAAGGTAGTTTAATTTGCACCCGACACACTCTCATTGATTAAAGCACGGAGTGGAGATTACTGCGGTCCACAGTTCTGACAAACCGTGAAAGAGAAGGCCTGCATGAAGAAAAAAGGTGTCGCGATGTGTGATGAAATTACCTTATGACAGACCTTGCGGTGATTTACGGCACCGGGTGGATTCCGGACGCTGTGAGCCGACTCATTGCTACGAAGCCTGA
>OKDC01000216.1_pt1 | contig 10026 bp, 12 predicted proteins | sample 1610511 | NCBI WGS metagenome assembly OKDC01 (sample SAMN04436657, study PRJEB24849) | human gut metagenome | biome: human gut; feature: NICU; material: stool | host: Homo sapiens | place: USA: Saint Louis, MO | collected 2010-05-28
GCTTGTAAAATCGCTTTATGTTCGCGAATTGAGATAACGGCATACTCTTCTTCGGTGACTTTATGTCCCATCGACAGGCCGTTCCACATGTTGCAGAGTAGCATCTTCATTTTTTCATTGCCCGCCGCGCTCCAGATCTCCATATGGAAAGCCTGGTTCAGGTCAGAATATTCAGCAGAACTATTGTCTGCCAGCGCCTTCTCTGCGGCATAGTGTACATGGGCGATGCGTGAAATATCGGTCCCTGGACGAGAAGCTTTCGCCACGGCTTCACTTTCCAGTACGGCGCGAATTTCATAATGTTCGCGGATGGTCTGCTCATTAATCCCCAGCACCACCGCGCCTTTATTCGGCCGCACTTGAATCAGACCGTCGGCGGCTAAAATTTGAAACGCTTCGCGTACCGGCATGCTGGAAACGCCAACCAGTCGGGCAATCCCTTCAAGGGTAATCTCCTGCCCTTCCACTAAATCCCGCGACAGGATCGCTTTACGCAACACCGCCGCCACCTGCTCCTTCGCGGAAAGAAGCTTAATTTTCCCTAATTTAGGCTTCTGCACTTTCCCAATCCTTCATATGTTGACGCATAATTTCCGCAAGCATAAGGAAATAACGCTGCGTTGTCTGGGCAATTTTTCCGCCTTCGCCATTGCCGATGGCGTTGGCCAGTTCGCTCAGTATCAGAGCCGATTCCTGGCCATTCTCTTTCAGATAAAGAATGACATAAGAAATATAACCGTCCAAAAATTGCTGATACGCCTTCGCCAAATAGCGATTATCAAGATAGGAAATCAGCAGCTGATGGAACGCCAGTTCGCGCGTATTCTCTCCCGGACGCGCCAGCTCCTGCGCGCGTGCGCGCAGCACTTACCCATGATCCGCCGGCACAAGGGCAAAGAGTTCGGCGGCCATCACCGCAATAACGCGAAAAATATGGCTCACATCCTCCACGGCCAAGGTGGAGACCTGCATATGCCGGTTAGGCAAGCGCACCAGAAACCCTTCCTGCTCAAGAGATTGCAGCGCTTCCCTAACCGGCATACGTGAAAGTCCCAGCTGTTCCGCGATGCTCTCTTGCGTCAGCTCATCCCCAGCCTTCATCGCACCGGAAAGGATCTGGTAGCGAATCATCTGCGCGATTTGGTCCCGGGTCTGCTTTCTTTCAATCTTTTTCACGCTGTCCTCATGGCTGGTGGCTTAAAACGCGGGGATTTTAGCAGATTTGCCCGGCAGCAGGCGCATTGGGGCGAAAAGTGAGGTAATAAAAAGCCGGAACAGCGGTTCCGGCTCTTCTGTTAGGGCGAGATTACTTGTTGACGAAGTCTTCGCCGAGCGCGATATCTTTCTTCAGGGTGTCCAGCATGCCCTCCAGCGCCTGCTGTTCAAAGGCGCTGAGTTTGCCGATAGACTGTCGCTCTTCCACGCCGTTTTTCCCCAGCAGCAGCGGCTGGGAGAAGAAACGCGCATAGTGGCCGTCGCCTTCCACGTAGGCGCACTCCACCACGCCTTTTTCCCCCTGCATGGCGCGAACCAGAGAGAGACCAAAACGGGCAGCCGCCTGGCCCATCGACAAGGTCGCCGACCCGCCGCCCGCTTTCGCTTCCACGACTTCGGTACCGGCGTTCTGAATACGTTTAGTCAGGTCGGCAATTTCCTGATCGCTAAAGCTGACGCCGGGGATCTGCGACAGTAAAGGCAGAATGGTGACCCCGGAGTGACCACCAATGACCGGGACTTCCACCTCGGTTGCCGATTTACCTTTCAGCTCCGCCACAAAGGTATTGGAACGGATGATGTCCAGCGTGGTAACGCCGAACAGTTTGTTTTTATCGTACACGCCGGCTTTTTTCAGTACTTCGGCGGCGATAGCCACGGTGGTATTCACCGGGTTGGTGATAATGCCGATGCAGGCCTGCGGGCAGGTTTTGGCAATCTGCTGCACGAGGTTCTTCACGATACCCGCATTCACATTAAACAGGTCGGAACGATCCATGCCGGGCTTACGCGCCACGCCCGCGGAGATCAGCACTACATCCGCGCCTTCCAGCGCCGGAGTAGCGTCTTCACCGGAAAATCCTTTAATTTTTACATCTGTGGGGATATGACTTAGATCTACCGCCACGCCCGGCGTAACCGGAGCGATGTCGTACAACGAGAGCTCTGAACCTGAAGGCAGTTGGGTCTTAAGTAGTAGGGCAAGCGCCTGGCCGATACCACCGGCAGCGCCAAGGACTGCAACTTTCATCCTAAACTCCTTATTATGGTTAATTTAGTCTTTCGTTATTCCGTCGCCTGGACCTTAATTCACAAGATGAACAATTACAATGATTATGGCTGAAGAATGCATTATTGTGCGTAGCAATAGAACAGCGGCGCACTTTATGCTTCCTGACTGACCATCCAGCAAAGCGAAGTACCGGATCGACTATTGGTTACAATACACCCAGCCAGTTGCGCAAAACAACACCAACTCAATAACATTTCATTTACTTTTACATGGCTTTAAGCGTTGTGATGAGAACATGTTCCTTATACGGTTTTTTTGCTAAAATATGCCCCCTTCATAACATTATTGACCTATCCTTTCGCGGATTATTTGCATAAAAATTCATGGTTATGCATAATGATGTTGATTTTACCACCATAATCTGGGTGACTTATGCGAAGTTCGGCAAAACAAGAAGAACTGGTTAAAGCGTTTAAAGCGCTGCTTAAAGAAGAGAAATTCAGCTCGCAGGGAGAGATCGTCCAGGCGCTGCAGGAAGAGGGCTTCGAGAATATCAACCAATCGAAGGTTTCCCGCATGCTCACCAAATTTGGCGCGGTACGTACCCGTAACGCCAAAATGGAAATGGTCTATTGCTTGCCTGCCGAGCTTGGGGTACCGACCACCTCCAGCCCGCTGAAGAATTTGGTGCTGGATATCGACTATAACGATGCCGTAGTGGTGATTCATACCAGCCCCGGCGCCGCGCAGCTGATCGCCCGTCTTCTCGACTCGCTGGGCAAAGCGGAAGGCATTCTTGGCAGTATCGCCGGGGATGACACCATCTTTACCACGCCTGCGCGCGGTTTTACGGTGAAAGATCTGCACGACGCCATTCTGGTTCTGTTTGAGCAGGAACTCTGAGTAATTCCCCTCTGGCTACCGTCAGAGGGCGACTCCCTTTTCTTTTGCCTCTCCCCCCTTCCGGCACAACAACTATTTAACACTTAGTGTCATTTACGCCGTCTATACGTTCTTTTACTAACGCGAAAATCGTAAAACGCACAAAAGATCAAATTCGTATACCTTTATGAATTTATTAGAAATAAATCTTATCGCTGTCGCTAACGTGTCATTTTTAATTCTTATCCGTTATAAAAAGCGCAATCTATTGTAACTATTAACGCACAAAACAATTAGCATGGTATTAATATTTTTGGTGATTAGTGTATACTTGGTTTTGTGATGAGGGTCACGAAACAAAGACCCCCAACAAAAAGATTCGACGAGGTGAACATCATGAAAATCAAAACCACTGTAGCTGCTATCAGCATCCTGTCCGTCGTGTCGTTTGGCGCTTTCGCCGCTGATATTATCAACAGCGAGCAGGCCCAGGGCCGCGAGGCCATCGGCACGGTTTCCGTCGGCGCGGTAGCATCTTCCCCGATGGATATGCATGAAATGCTGAACAAAAAAGCGCAGGAAGAAGGGGCTTCTTCTTACCGCATTATTGAAGCCCGCACTGGCGACCACTGGCATGCCACTGCTGAGCTGTATAAATAAGTTTTAGACGTCAACGATTAACCTGACAAAAATTCTCTACCGCGGCCCGGCGACATACATCGCCCCGCCGCGGCAAAACAAAGACTGGAGTAAAGATTATGAAACGCGCAATGATCATCGCATCCCTTGGCCTGGCTTCCCTTCTCTCTTTCGGTGCCAGCGCGGCTGTCCAGCAAGTGAACGCAGAGCAAGCCCAAAATCTGCAATCCATGGGCACCATCTCCGTATCCCAGGTAGGTAGTGCGCCAATGGACATGCGTCAGGAACTGGCGGCTAAAGCCGAGAAAGAAGGCGCCAGCAGCTACCGTATTATTGAAGCACGTACCGGCGATAGCTGGCACGCCACCGCTGAGCTGTACAAATAAACCCTCGTCGTCTTATTTCGACGACTTGCCCCCGCCTGCCGGGGGCTTTTTTATGCTTGTCGGGCATTAAAACGCAACTCCCCCTCCAGCTCTTCCTCTGCTTCATCAAACAATAAAATCAATGCGCCAAAGCGCCGGCGCTGCTTGTCATTTAAATGGATGAACTCAATATCCAGCGGCAGCGGTAGCAGGCCACCGGTCACTGCGTCCCATAGCGAATCCAGGTTGTTGACCTTATCCTGAGCCAGCTCGAAGGTTCGGGAAAACTCCCGGTAGAAATCCTGTTGTTCGGCGATTTCGTCAAAATCAAACGTATAGGTGGTCATGACAGCCCCTCCCGCTTCTCTTTCTGTCGCCGTTAAGTATAGCGATAAAAAAACCGACGCCTGGGCGTCGGTTTATGGGTTAGCTGCTGGTCAGCACATGCTGGTACTTATGCAACATCTCAACCAGTCGCCGTACCGGCTCGGTAACCTGCGGCGAGGCCTCCCAGACCCGCAGCTTCTCCTGATAGACATCAAGCTCCGCCAGTAGCTGGGTAAAATAGCGCCGACGCTTATCATCGCTGCCGGCGGAGATCACATGGTCCGCGGTACGTCGCAGCTGACGATGGAAGGCGGAGAGATCGTCGTTCACCGGCACGGGCGCATCGCGCAAGCGCTGATGGGCGATGATTAACGTCAACGCCAGACGGAAACGGGCGACGTCACCCGGGAATTTATTGAGTAATAAAAACAGCTGCTGATAGAGCGCGGGCAGATGATTCTCTTTGCGACGCGCCGAGTTGGTGGTCAGCTAAGAGACCGCCGCGGAGACAAACTGGTTCAGCAGCACCCGACCGGTTCTGGCCCGGGAGTTATCCCTGACAATGAGAATAACCATCAGAGCGAGGAAACAGCCGACGATCTGCCCCAGCGCGCTATCGAGGAACTGGCTGAACTGGAACTGCATCGGGTTATCCAGCACCAGAATGTTGATGGTGCTCGCCAGCGCCCCCAGCGATCCGAGACGCCTTTTTTGCACTTCGATCCCGATAAAGAACGCCATTGCCGCCAGGCTGATGCAAAGCAACAGCATGCTCTGCTGCGTCGCCGGCATGATCACCAGGAAGTACAAGGTGCCCAACGGTAACGCCGCCAGGGTGCCATAGAGGAAGTCTATCGCCACCATACGCGGGTTTGGCAGGCGCATCGCCAGCGCGGTAACCACGGCGATCATTACCATCGCGCCGCTGCCTGAGGTCCAGCCCGTCCACAGCCAGAATAGCGTTCCGAGAATACAGGAGACGGAGGTGCGCCAGAAGTTCACCATCGCGTGATGACGTTCGGCGGACTCCACTTTAACCACCGTTTCGCCGCGCAACACGCCATCCTCGATACGGCTGATTTTAGTATTCCCCACCACGCCGCGCTTAAGCAGCAGGTAACGCGTGGCGGCGCCCACCCAGCTATATATCGTGACCGGGGTATTATGCTCGCCTTTCCAGGTCAGGAAGCGGCGCATGCGCTTCAGCTGCTGGTGAACATCCTGCACCGTCTCAACCGGCTCGGCGAACAGCTCGCGATAGTCGTCCGTGACCATTTCCGGGCGTGAGTTCTGAATCAGATAGGTTTCGCAAGCCTGGGTGATAAGGGTTAGCGAAAGGGTGTTGATCGCCTTCAGGCGCTGATTCGCCTTTGCCCAGCGTGAGGATTCCATAATCAGGTTACTACGCATACCTTCCAGCGCCGTAGTGCGGCGTACCAGCGCTCCCCAGGCTTGATCCACTTCCTCTTTTTCACCGTGCGCGACGCATAACTGCATCAGCTTATACTGTGCAATCAGCAGGTTATCGAGCTCGAGGTCGATCTCTTTTTTAATCGAACGCGGCGAAAACAGGAGATCGGCGACGATGGCGCTGACAATACCGATGACAATTTCGCTGCAGCGTTCGACAGCAAACTGCGGCGCCAGCATCGGATTGGTATGGATGGTAATAATGATAATCAGCGCGGTGTACCCGGCCAGCCCCCAGGCATAGGAGTTTTCGACCTTAACCAGCGACGAAACCCAGGTACAAAACCCGGCCCACAGACAGCAGACCAGCATCATCAGCAGAGGCGCGCGGATCATCAGGATGATGATAACCAGCGCCGCAATACAGCCAATAAAGGTCCCGGCAATACGCAACATACCGCGATAGCGGATCGCGCCGGAGTACGGTTCGCCGCCAGCAGCAAAGGCCGGCCCGGCGGCGACGATCGCTGCCGTCAGTACCGCCCAGCGCGGCGTTTCGAGCTGAAAATGGAAACCGACAAACAGCGCCAGCACCACCGCGCATGCAAGCTTAATGGCAAAGCGGAGATGCCGGGGAGCAATGGTATATGTCCCCATAGCGATTAACCAAATTCGCGCAGGCGCATAGCCAGTTTCTGGAAGAAGTTGGCCTGGCTGGTATCACGATCTTCTTGACCGGTGATCACTACCGTCGCCGTGGTGCCCGATGGCCACAGATTCCCCTGCTGGTGATCGAGGCGAATACGAACCGGCACACGCTGCGCCAGACGCACCCACTCAAGGTTGGAGTCGACCGAGGCCATCCCTTTCGAGTCGCTGCTGCTGCTGGCGTTGGTCACCCCCGCAGCGATACTGTCCACCGTCCCTTTAATGGTTTTGCTGCTGCCCAGCGGGGTAATCTCCGCACGATAGCCTGGACGGACGCCCTCCAGTTTGGTCTCTTCCAGATAGGCCATGACGTAAAACGTATTCTCTTTCACCAGCGCCACCGCCGTGGAGCCACGGGTGATAAATTCCCCAGTGTAGACGTTAAGGTTAGTCACCCAGCCATCCGCAGGGGCGCGAATGACCGTCCGCTCCAGATCTAGCCTGGCCAGGTCGCGACTAGCCACCGCTTTCGCCAGCTGATGTTCAACGGTTTGCAGTACGTTGTTCGCCTGATCAATCTCTTCCCGCGACATCGCCTGTACGCCAAGCTTATTACGCCGACCGGCTTCGACGCGTTTTTCCTGAGCTAACGTCTGATAATAGGCGACATCAGCTTCCGCCTGCGCCAGCGCTTTTTGGTAACGAGGTTGGTCAATAACGAACAATACCTGGTCTTTCTTAACCAGTTGGTTATCCTTGACGTTTACCTGAGAAATCAGCCCGGAGACGTCGGGGGCAATCGCCACAATATCGGCGCTAAAGCGCGCATCACGCGTCCACGGCGAGGCGGTGTAATAAACCCAGGCGCGGAAAATCGCCACGAAGGCCAGAATGACCAGTATCACGGTAATGGCAGTACGGAGGATATTTCTTGTTAGTGTTTTCACATCAACCTCAAACGAACAAGCGCGATATCAAATAAAAAAGGCAGCAATAGAGCGCCGTATTAAACAGTGCTGGGTGCCAGACAAAATCGTAAATGCCGGTCGGAACCAGCAGTCGGTGCACCAGCCAAAAGATAGCCAGCGACAAAAGCAACTCGAAGAAGATCGGCGGAAACGATAAGCCGAAAATCACGATGACAGGAAACAGACTCATGATGACCTTGAATAAGAAGCGTACAGGTAGTGAGCAGATGCGTTTATTATGTAGCTAACAATATATTAACGTAACGATTGCCGCATTATCTACAATGTGTGATCTAAATCACTTTTAAGCCAGAGTGAATAATGGAACGATTAAAACGCATGTCCGTTTTCGCCAAAGTGGTCGAATTAGGTTCATTCACCGCAGCGGCCCGCCAGCTTCAGATGAGCGTTTCCTCGATCAGTCAGACCGTCGCCAAACTGGAAGATGAGCTGCAGGTAAAGCTGCTCAACCGCAGCACCCGCAGCCTTGGCTTAACTGAAGCAGGTAAAATCTATTACCAGGGCTGCCGTAGGATGCTGTTTGAAGCGCAGGATGTCCATGAGCAATTATACGCATTTAACAATACCCCCATCGGGACGCTGCGCATCGGCTGCTCTTCAACTATGGCACAGAATGTTCTGGCGCGCATAACGGCGAAAATGCTCAAAGAATACCCCGGGCTCTCTGTTAATCTGGTCACCGGCATACCTGCGCCAGACCTGATCGCCGACGGCCTTGACGTGGTGATCCGCGTGGGCGCCCTGCAGGATTCCAGCCTTTTTTCCCGCCGTCTGGGCTCAATGCCGATGGTATTATGCGCCGCTAAAAGCTATCTGGCGCAGGCTGGCAATCCAGAGAAACCGGCCGACCTTGCCGGACATGCCTGGCTGGAATATAGCGTGCGGCCGGACAATGAGTTTGTCATTATCGCGCCGGAAGGGATCTCGACCCGCCTGACCCCGCAGGGGCGCTTCGTGACCAACGACCCTATGACGCTGGTGCGCTGGCTGACCGCCGGGGTGGGTATCGCCTATGTACCCTTAATGTGGGCGATCGAAGAGATCAACCGCGGTGAACTTGAGATCCTGCTGCCCAGCTATCAGTCCGATCCGCGACCGGTCTACGCCCTGTATACGGAAAAGGATAAACTGCCGCTGAAAGTGCAGGTCTGTATCAACTATCTGACGGAGTATTTTGTCGACGTGGCGAAGATCTATCAGGGCATGCACGGGCGCGGGATCGCCCGGTGAAGCGGTTCCCGGCAGCGCCGGGAACCAGGTCAGGATCAGGCGGTGCCGCCGACGGTAAGGTTATCGACCTTCAGGGTCGGCTGGCCGACGCCCACCGGCACGCTCTGGCCCTCTTTGCCACAGACGCCGACGCCGTTATCCAGGCGCAGGTCGTTGCCCACCATCGAAATCTGCTGCATGGTCTCAATGCCGGAGCCAATCAGCGTGGCCCCTTTCACCGCCTTCGTGACCTTCCCTTTTTCGATCAGATAGGCCTCGGAAGTGGAAAAGACGAATTTACCGGAGGTGATATCCACCTGCCCGCCGCCGAAGTTAGGCGCAAAGATACCGTAGTCGACCGATTCGATAATCTCCTGTGGCGTCGACTGGCCCGCCAGCATATAGGTGTTGGTCATACGCGGCATCGGCAGATGGGCATACGACTCACGTCGGCCATTGCCTGTCGGTGCGACGCCCATCAGGCGCGCGTTGAGTTTATCCTGCATATAGCCTTTCAGAATGCCGTTTTCGATCAGCACGTTGTATTGCCCCGGCGTCCCTTCGTCATCAATGGCCACCGAGCCACGGCGATCGGCGATGGTGCCGTCATCCACTACGGTGCACAGCTCAGAGGCGACTAATTCCCCCATATGGCCGCTAAAGACCGAGGTGCCACGCCGGTTGAAATCGCCTTCCAGCCCATGGCCGACCGCTTCATGCAGCAGGACGCCAGGCCAGCCGGCGCCGAGCACCACCGGCAGCATCCCCGCAGGGGCGGCGACCGCCGAGAGGTTGACCAGCGCCATGCGCACCGCTTCTTTCGCCCAGGCATCAGCCCGCACGTCGCCCTCCTGGGAGGCGAGGAAATAGTCATAACCAAAACGCCCGCCACCGCCGCTGCTGCCGCGCTCACGCTTGCCATCCTCTTCCACCAGCACGCTGACGGAAAGACGAACCAGCGGACGAACGTCGGCGGCCAGAGTGCCATCGGTGGCGGCGACCAGGATCAGCTCATACACCCCGCTCAGGCTGGCTGAAACCTCCTGCACCCGCTGGTCCGCCGCCCGGGCGACTTTGTCTACCCGGCGCAGAATATCCAGCTTCTCTTCCCGGGTCATACTCTGCAGCGGGTCGATGCTGGTGTACAGGGCACGATGCTCTACGGCGCCGAGGGTCTGCACTTTGCCATTGCCGGTGTCGCGCACAATGGTCCGCGCCGCCTGGGCGCTCTGCTCCAGCGCCAGTTTGCTGATCTGATCGGCGTAGGCAAAGCCCGTTTTTTCGCCGCTGACGGCGCGCACGCCTACGCCCTGGTCGATATTGTACGACC
>OKDC01000231.1_pt1 | contig 9206 bp, 10 predicted proteins | sample 1610511 | NCBI WGS metagenome assembly OKDC01 (sample SAMN04436657, study PRJEB24849) | human gut metagenome | biome: human gut; feature: NICU; material: stool | host: Homo sapiens | place: USA: Saint Louis, MO | collected 2010-05-28
CCTGAGGTTTATAGCCCAGCGCCACCAGCGCGGCAACCGCTTCCTGCTCGGCATCATCATCCGATGCAGGCGCGCCCGGGGAAGTCAGCACCAGATCGGCTGCCGGAGTGAACAGATCGCCATGCAGACCTTTGAAGCGGTCCTTCATCTCGACAATCAAGCGCTCGGCGGTTTTCTTCCCGATGCCCGGAAGCTTAATTAACGCAGCCGGATCTTCCCGCTCAACGGCATTCACAAACTGTGGCGCTGACATACCGGACAGAATCGCCAGCGCCAGCTTCGGCCCGACGCCGTTGGTTTTGATTAATTCGCGGAACAGGGTGCGTTCCTGTTTGTTATTGAAGCCGTACAGCAGCTGAGCGTCTTCACGCACCACAAACTGGGTAAAGACAACCGCCTCTTTGCCCGCCTCCGGCAGCTCATAGAAGCAGGTCATTGGCATATGGACTTCATAGCCCACGCCACCCACTTCCAGCAGTACTAACGGGGGTTGTTTTTCAATGATGATGCCTCTGAGTCTGCCTATCACGTGACGCTCCTGCGTTCTGGAAGAAATTATCTGCCGACATAATAAAAAAAGGCTGGATAAACATCCAGCCTGATTTGTCATTATCGTAACCTGCCTCGCGCCAGATTGAGCCGCGAGTCGCTCATTTGCATCGCATTCTGGCTGACGTGACAGTGGGTAATCGCAATGGCCAGCGCATCCGCGGCGTCGGCCTGCGGGTTCGCAGGGAGCTTCAGCAGGGTACGCACCATGTGCTGCACCTGGCTTTTCTCCGCGCTACCAATGCCCACCACCGTCTGCTTAACCTGACGTGCCGCGTACTCAAACACCGGCAGATCCTGGTTCACGGCGGCAACAATCGCCACGCCGCGCGCCTGACCGAGCTTTAACGCCGAGTCAGCGTTTTTCGCCATAAAGACCTGCTCGATGGCGAAATAGTCCGGCTGAAACTGGGTGATGATCTCTGACACGCCCGCATAGATGAGCTTCAGGCGCGACGGCAGATCGTCCACTTTGGTGCGAATACAGCCGCTGCCGAGGTAGGTTAGCTGGCGTCCCACCTGACGGATAACGCCATAGCCGGTGACGCGTGAGCCGGGGTCAATCCCGAGAATAATCGACATCACGCGTCTCCCGTAAACGGTTTACAGGCTCTCATCAGAGAGTCGCTGCAACCTCATCAGAGATTTCACCGTTGTGATACACTTCCTGCACGTCGTCGCAGTCTTCGAGCATGTCGATCAGACGCAGCAGTTTCGGTGCGGTTTCCGCGTCCATGTCCGCTTTGGTAGACGGGATCATGGAGACTTCAGCGTTATCCGCCTTCAGGCCAGCCGCTTCCAGCGCATCGCGCACGGCACCCATCTCTTCCCATGCGGTGTAAACATCAATAGCACCGTCGTCGTAGGTCACCACGTCTTCCGCACCGGCTTCCAGCGCCGCTTCCATGATCGCATCTTCGTCGCCTTTCTCGAAGGAGATGACGCCTTTTTTGCTGAACAGGTACGCTACGGAACCGTCAGTGCCCAGGTTGCCGCCGGTTTTGGTGAACGCGTGACGCACTTCCGCAACGGTACGGTTACGGTTGTCGGACAGGCACTCAACCATTACCGCCGTACCGCCAGGACCGTAACCTTCATAAATGATGGTTTCCATGTTCGCGTCTTCATCACCGCCCACGCCACGTGCGATGGCACGGTTCAGGGTGTCACGCGTCATGTTGTTAGACAGGGCTTTATCCACCGCTGCGCGCAGACGTGGGTTAGAGGCCGGATCGCCGCCGCCCAGACGCGCCGCTGTCACCAGCTCACGAATGATTTTGGTAAAGATTTTACCGCGTTTGGCATCCTGTGCCGCTTTGCGGTGTTTGGTGTTGGCCCACTTACTATGACCTGCCATAAAAAGTTCTCCAAAAATCGCGCCTTCTCAGGCAGCGTTAATTACAAATTCTTCAATCGCCTGCCGGTTGCTCCACGACTTGGTCAGTGCGGCGGCATCCGCCGCATCCACCCAGCGGTAGGTCAGGTGTTCCGTGAACACGATCTCCCGCTCATGGGGAAGCGCAAGGCAGAACCACGATTCCGTATTGCGCTCAATTCCCGGTGCATAGCGATGACGTAAATGGCTAAAAATTTCAAACTCCACCGTGCGCTGACAGTCCTTCAGGGTCAGTTGCTCGCGAGCAACGTCAATGGCGACCTCTTCCTTTACTTCACGCGCGGCGGCCTGCGGCGCGGTCTCCCCCTCTTCCAGGCTGCCGGTAACCGACTGCCAGAAATCCGGATCGTCGCGCCGCTGCAACATCAGCACCCGCTTCGTGTCTTCTGCATAAATGACCACCAGAACCGAAACGGGACGCTTATATGCCATATCAGTTTTTCTCTTCCTTCTTCACCACCTCAATGCCCAGCTCGGCCAGCGCGGCCGGGTTGGCAAAGCTTGGCGCTTCAGTCATCAGACACGCCGCTGCGGTGGTTTTCGGGAAGGCGATCACATCACGGATGTTGTCGGTACCGGTCAGCAGCATGGTCAGACGGTCAAGACCGAAGGCCAGACCCGCGTGCGGAGGGGTACCGTACTTCAGGGCGTCCAGCAGGAAGCCAAACTTCTCGCGCTGCTCCTGCTCGTTAATGCCCAGAATGCCGAACACGGTCTGCTGCATTTCACCGCTGTGAATACGCACGGAACCGCCGCCCACTTCGTAGCCGTTGATGACCATATCGTAGGCGTTTGCCACCGCGTCTTCCGGCGCCGCTTTCAGCTCTGCCGCCGTCATCTCTTTTGGCGAGGTGAACGGGTGGTGCATTGCGGTCAGGCCGCCTTCACCGTCGTCTTCAAACATCGGGAAGTCGATCACCCACAGCGGCGCCCATTTGCTTTCGTCGGTCAGGTTCAGGTCTTTGCCGAGCTTCAGACGCAGCGCGCCCATCGCATCCGCAACCACTTTCTTGTTGTCTGCACCGAAGAAGATCATGTCGCCGTCCTGCGCGCCGGTGCGCTCAAGGATCGCTTCCACGATGTCCGCATTCAGGAACTTCGCCACCGGGCTGGTGATGCCTTCCAGACCTTTTGCACGCTCGGTTACTTTAATATAGGCCAGACCTTTCGCGCCGTAGATCTTGATGAAGTTGCCGTAGTCGTCAATCTGCTTACGGCTCAGGGCAGCACCGCCCGGAACGCGCAGGGCAGCCACGCGGCCTTTCGGATCGTTAGCCGGGCCAGCAAAGACCGCGAACTCAACGGCTTTCACCAGGTCTGCCACGTCCACCAGCTCCATCGGGTTACGCAGGTCTGGTTTGTCGGAGCCGTAGCGACGCTCGGCTTCCGCGAAGGTCATGACAGGGAAATCGCCCAGCTCAACGCCTTTCACGTCGTTCCACAGGCTACGCACTAGGGCTTCCATCACCTCACGCACCTGCTCGGCGGTCATGAAGGAGGTTTCCACATCGATCTGGGTGAATTCTGGCTGACGGTCAGCGCGCAGGTCTTCGTCGCGGAAGCATTTCACGATCTGATAGTAGCGATCGAAGCCGGACATCATCAGCAGCTGTTTGAACAGCTGTGGTGACTGCGGCAGCGCGTAGAATTTGCCTTTATGGACGCGGGATGGCACCAGGTAGTCGCGCGCGCCTTCCGGCGTGGCTTTGGTCAGCATCGGGGTTTCGATATCGAGGAAACCGTGATCATCCATAAAGCGACGCACCAGACTGGTGATTTTCGCACGGGTTTTCAGGCGCTGAGCCATTTCCGGACGACGCAGATCCAGGTAGCGGTATTTCAGACGCGCTTCTTCGGTGTTGACGTGGTTGGAGTCCAGCGGCAGCGCTTCCGCGCGGTTGATGATCGTCAGATCGGACGCCAGCACTTCGATAGCGCCGGTCGCCATGTCGGCGTTGACGTTTTTCTCGTCACGCGCACGCACGGTGCCCGTCACCTGAATGCAGAACTCATTGCGCAGCTCAGAAGCCAGCTTCAACGCATCAGCGCGATCCGGATCGAAGAACACCTGAACGATACCTTCGCGGTCACGCATATCAATAAAGATAAGGCTACCAAGATCGCGACGACGATTGACCCAACCACACAGGGTGACCTGCTGCCCGACGTGGGACTGACGCAGCTGCCCGCAATATTCTGTACGCATGAGATATCCCTTAATTAGCCGCAGGCTGATTGTCGCCTGTCTCGCAGGCTACGATGTCGCAGCTTTCTGTATGTCACAACTGGATGAAAAAAGGCGGCTATTATACTGGAAATTCTGCCGCACGATAAGAGCGAAGCACGGCCTGACGCGCGTTTGCTGAACTCTTATTGCCTATTCTCACAAAAATTAACAAAATTATCCGACCGATAACAGGCCATCACGTCGTAAGGTGTAGAAAAGCAATTCATTTGACGGGAGTGACGATGTTTACACTGGATGCCACCAAAACCGCCCTTGTGGTCATTGATTTACAGGAGGGCATTCTGCCTTTTGCCGGTGGTCCGCACACCGCTGACGATGTGGTCAGCCGCGCTGCGCGCCTGGCAGAAAAATGCCGCGCCAGCGGCTCGCCTGTTGTTATGGTGCGCGTCGGCTGGTCCGCTGATTTCGCCGAAGCGTTAAAACAGCCGGTTGATGCCCAGGCCCCGGCGCAGGCGCTGCCGGACAACTGGTGGACATACCCTGTCTCGCTCGGTAAACGCGACAGCGATATAGAAGTAACCAAACGCCAGTGGGGCGCATTCTACGGCACCGACCTGGAGCTCCAGCTGCGCCGTCGCGGGATCGACACGATTATTCTGTGCGGGATCTCCACCAACATCGGAGTGGAATCCACCGCCCGTAACGCCTGGGAGCTGGGCTTTAACCTGGTGATCGCGGAAGATGCGTGCAGCGCAGCCTCTGCGGATCAGCATCAGGGCAGCATGACCCATATCTTCCCGCGTATCGGTCGCGTGCGCAGCACGGATGAGATCCTCAGCGCGCTATGATGTACGTGGGCCTGCCCCAGTGGTCGCACCCGAAATGGGTGCGCCTGGGTATTACCAGCCTTGAAGAGTATGCCCGACACTTTAACTGCGTGACGCGGCAATTTTAAAAATCACTAAAGAACGCCCAAGAGCATGTGTATTCTTTATGATTATCAATGACATAAAATTAACTTCATATGAAAATCACCAAAGTTCATATGAGTAAAAATGTCCCACTCATGCCCCAAACCGTCTCAAAAACAATTTTTTTGCCCCATCCATGCCCCATAGCTCTCTTCTGAAATGCTATATACCTAACCGTTGACACTGTACAAATAACCAGTATAAATTCTCTTTAAAAATACAGTCGTTTCCGGAGGTCTTTATGTTCGTTGAGCTGGTCTATGACAAGCGTAATGTTGATGGTTTGGTTGGCGCCAGAGAGATTATTCTGGCAGAGCTGACGAAGCGAGTGCACCAGATCTTCCCTGATGCCGAAGTGAGGGTGAAGCCGATGCAGGCGAACGGCTTGAATAGCGATGCCAGCAAAAGCGATCGGGAAAAGCTGAACCGCATGCTGGAGGAAATGTTTGAAGACGCAAATATGTGGCTGGTGAATGATTAGCAAAGCCCGTGTTCGCTTCGTGCATACCTTCAACTACGCAGACATGCACCACTACCCATCGTACTTTTCCGATATTGAACGGCACTTCATCTTAGTGGCGTTAAATAATAAGCACTTTTACTACTCACTGTTTTTGCGGTCACTCCAATAGATGCCCTTTTCAGTGCCGCATTAAATGCAACTAACGTTACCGGTCTTGGAGTTGTCTTGGTACGATGTGAATGGCTCTGAAACAAAAACACATCTTCAGGATACTTCTCCCTGCGGGAGTGGAGAATTCTTTTAACTCCTGGCTTAAGAGCAATGCATCTTTCCCTCAGTCCTTTTGTGGCTGAAAGAACAAGAATATCATGGCTCACATCATCAAACTTTGCCCCAAGAAGCTGTCCGGGCTTAGCCTGACTCAGATACAACATTGCCCAGAGATCTGACCATGTATCAGAAATATTCTCAAGATTCCGCTTGATAGCAATAAATTCAACTACGGTAAGCCCCCACACATCTCTCATCATTCCTTTCAGTAGATCCTCTTGTTACATGAAGCTTATGTACAAACAGAATCTTCATGGTTGTAACATTCAATATTCGAATTACCGAACAGTGCCCAGCAACCGTAGCTCATTTTTACATATGGCTGTCCGAAACATCAAACATCCTGCTCTCATACTAAGAATTTTTTGTTCTGAACGTTTGCAGTTCCGTATTGTCTAAATGAAAAGTTCATAAAAAAGGTTCAACATGGCAACGTTTATAATCGCAAGTACCGTAGTTGTTGCTCTTGGCTTGATAGTATTGAGCCTGATCAAAATTGGCATAAGCACATCGAATAACCCGGATGAATTTTAATGTGTTGAAGTTCGTGTAACGTCTTTATTTACTGGGAATTTTTTATATAGAGTACAAACGGCCACATCGTAAATGATCGCCACCTGCTTCCGATCCACTCCGTTTGCGATCAACCTGCCAGCCTGAGCCCATTGCTCTGGGGTTAATTTCGGGCGCCTGCCACCTATCCGTCCCTTCTCCCGGGCTGCCGCCAATCCTGCCCGGGTACGTTCCACGATCAACTCCCTCTCCATCTCGGCCAATGCTGACATTATGTGGAAAATGAAACGCCCCATTGGGCTGGAAGTGTCGATGCTGTCAGTAAGGCTTTTGAAGTGAATGCCGCGCTGCCGGAGTTCGTCGACCAGCAGTACCAGGTTCCGCATGCTTCGCCCAAGGCGATCCAACTTCCACACCACAAGCGTGTCGCCCTCATTCAGCGTTCGAAGAAGCTTTTTAAGCGCTGGCCGGTTCGCTACCGTCCCGCTCATTTTTTCCTCAAAAACCTGTTCACATCCTGCGCGTTCGAGAGCTTGTCGCTGGAGATCCGTATTTTGGTCATTTGTTGACACCCTTACGTAGCCAATTTGCATGTTTTTCACCCAATATTTTCTGCAAAAAAATCAGGTGACGTTATCGGCATGGCTGCCGCAGGGCAATCTATAAAACGTCGGTTTGGGAACATCAGCCATACTTAATGCGCGGTCCAACGAGACTTACCCAGCTGATGGTGTGCTAACTGTAGGACAGTTTGGGATAGGCGCGGATTGGTTGCCCCTGACTACTGATTTTAAGACTATTGAAAAAGGTGGCATTTATGCTGGCGGTGGCGCTACAGGAGTTAATTTCTTTAACCCGTACGCGCCTGTTCTCGTCATGTGCAGATATGCCACCTCCGCAATGCAAGCTCTACAGGCTGATAACACTACCCTTGCATTCAACGTGAAGGATGCAAATGGCTGGAGGGGTTGGGTTAAGCTTTATAGCGAATACAATACAATTCGCGCCAGCGACGGAACGCTCAAGGCTGCATCGCCGGTGATCAAAGTATTTTCAGATGGAACATACCAGACTAACGATGAATCTGAGGGCTGCACTGTAACCCGTCTGGCCACAGGCCAATATCTGGTGGAAGGGTGTCAGGGGCTGAACTCAGACGCAGCATGGGGCGGCATCGATGGAGGTTTTGACATCCCTACCGATCGCAACAAGCAACCGCTTATCTGGCTGGATTATGAGGTTAACGCCGTTGGTTCGGTACTGGTGAAAACCTATCACCGTACTCACCCTGATGCGCCTGCATTCGCCAGAAACGAACTGGAAGGCGTGGGTGACGGTGATCCTGTCGACATTCCCCGTGACCAGTTTGTGTCGGTACGTGTCGAAATGCCAGCCGATTCTTTATACAACCAAAAAATCAGAGCAGCAGAGCTGGCCATGACTGCTGATGCGGGTGAATAAAGGTCGGTTTGGGAGATGAGGTTACAGCAAACTTTGCAAGCCTCGAAATTGGAGCCAAAAAACCCTCTTCTGCAAGCTTTGTTGATTTCCATTTTCTGGGTACGAACGACTACGATGGACGAATTTTGTGTAGCTCTGGTATCTCAGGAACCGCAGGCGCCGGAGCAATGACATATTACGGGGGATCTCACCGCTTTGTAGGTTCCGTCTCGTTCGATCACTCTGCCACCTTCAATTCTTCTGTTGACGCAAAAGGGATCGTTGCAGGTGTAACGTCCCTTAACGTACGAGCTTCGAGCGACACCCAATATTCTCACGTCTGGTTCTATGGTGCGTCAGGTCCATCACGTGGGGTTATCTATGCTGTCAAGGATGGTTCTATCCGACTCAGGCCCGATAACAACGATAATGGTGGCGCGAATGGCTATAGCTTCAGTTTCGGAGCTGATGGTAAGTTTACCTGCGTCACGATGAATCAGACCTCAGACGAGCGCGTGAAATTCGATAAAGAGCCCGTCAGTAAAGCACTGGAGAAGATTTGTTCCCTGACGGGTTATACGTTCGGCATTCAGCTCACAGAATCGGAGTCGGTACGCAGCGCAGGCATCATCGCCCAGGATCTGGAAAAGGTTCTGCCCGTTGCTGTAAGTTCTGGCGGGACTGGCACTACGCCAGCAGGAGAGGAAATTAACGACCTTAAAACCGTGGACTACAGTGCTATGAGCGCCCTGTATGTTGAGGCCATCAAGGAGCTGACCGAACGGTTAAAAATCATCGAAAAAGAACTGGCCGACCTTCGCGGTGCGACAGTTGTCTAACTCTCTTCATCACTTTGCAGACGCTGCTGTGAACGTTTGAAAACTGAATCCGTCGGCATATCCAGGCGAACATCGATCCAGCTACTCACCGGCACGTCCATTGGTTCTCCTTTCGTTTTGACGATCTCGCCGCCATCGCTCAGCATGTATTTCTGCTTATACAGGCGGATAATTAGTCCGCCGCTTTCAGTTTGCTCCGCTTCAACAACCCCCATCTCGCCCATGCCGCCAGGGTCCATTGGCGGCAGTAACTGCCATCCATCAGACGCCAGGCCTGCCGAACCGGTGAGTTCGTAAACCCCCGTGTCAAGGCGAGAAATAGATACTCCCTCTGCCTCGGCGTTAACCGTGCCGCAGCCGCACCATGTGAATCCATCATTTTCAACATCCGTACGCCGGTTCTCTTCCTGAGACTTAACGATTCTGGCAATGGGAGAAGCCTGCTTAATGGTTCCGTCAGAAGTTACTGTCGTATTTGAGGTTGTCCAGAATGTGAAATAACCGTCCTTAAAAGTGG
>OKDC01000245.1_pt1 | contig 8875 bp, 8 predicted proteins | sample 1610511 | NCBI WGS metagenome assembly OKDC01 (sample SAMN04436657, study PRJEB24849) | human gut metagenome | biome: human gut; feature: NICU; material: stool | host: Homo sapiens | place: USA: Saint Louis, MO | collected 2010-05-28
TGGCTGAAGTTGAACAGCCACTGTTGGACATGGTGATGCAATACACCCGTGGTAATCAAACCCGCGCTGCCCTGATGATGGGCATCAACCGTGGTACCCTGCGTAAGAAACTGAAAAAATACGGCATGAACTAATTTCGATTAGCTAACTGCTTGTTTAAAAAGGCGCTCTTCGGCATGGGGAAGCGCCTTTTTTATCGCCCGGACGGGCAACCGTCAACGCTTTGTAAACCTTCCCTTTCCCCACTTTTCAACGCCCGCTTTTCGTGTATATTTCCACCAACTTACAGGCTCTCTTTTCGCGGAATGACACATGATTCGTAAATACTGGTGGCTGGTCGTTTTTGCTGTCTCTGTTTTCATTTTCGATGCGCTGCTGATGCAGTGGATTGAACTGATGAGCACTGAAACCGATAAATGTCGCAATATGAATTCCGTGAACCCGCTTAAACTGGTCAACTGCTCAGAGCTGGACTAACCGCTTCCATCCTGTAAAACCCCTGTTAACACCTAATAAAAACAGGGATTTAAATCACTTTTCGTCATTTCCTGACGATGATAATGTCTGTGCCCTTTCCAACCGCTCTTGCTTAACGTCTCACAACGAGTGAACAGACCATGCTGGTTAGCCAATACAACCAAATCCTCGTAGTCATCTCCTTTATCGTTGCCATTCTTGCCGCCTACACCGCGCTGAATATGGCTGCGCGCGTTGCCGGAAGCCAGGGCGTCGCTGCACGCGTCTGGCTGGCAGGTGGCGGTGTTTCGATGGGGATTGGCGTGTGGGCGATGCATTTCATCGGTATGCTGGCGATGGATCTTTCCATGAGCATGAGTTACAACGCGGCCCTGACCGTGCTTTCGATGGTTATCGCCATCAGCTCGTCAATGTTCGCCCTGTGGCTTGTTAGCGGCGAGCAGCTACGTTTGCGTCGGTTACTGCCTGGCGCCGTCGTGATGGGAACGGGCATTGTTGCCATGCACTACACCGGTATGGCTGCCCTGGAGGTCACACCGGGTATTGTCTGGGATAAAACGTGGGTGGCTATCTCTGTGGTCATTGCCCTTGCCGCTTCACTGGCCGCTCTTTGGCTGACGTTCCGTTTACGTCAGGAAGCTGCACGAATGGCGTTGATGCGGCTGGGGGCGGCGATCACCATGGGCATCGCTATCGCTGGCATGCATTACGCTGGCATGGAAGCAGCACAATTTCCGATGTCGACGATGGTCCACCATCATGGCATTAACGGGAGCTGGCTGGCGATACTGGTTAGCGTGGTCGCGCTCGCTATTCTGGGGATTACGCTGCTGGTGTCGATGTTCGATGCCCGCCTTCAGGCTCGTACCTCGCTGCTGGCCTCATCACTGGCAGAAGCTAACCGTGAACTCGCACAGCTGGCGTTACATGATACGCTGACGCGATTACCCAATCGTATTCTGCTTGAGGATCGCCTCGATCAGGCCATCAGCAAGGCCGATCGCGAAGGAAGCCCTTTCGCGCTGATGTTTATGGATCTCGACGGCTTTAAAACCGTCAACGATGCCTATGGTCATGATGTCGGTGACAAGCTTCTGGTAGCGGTGACTCAGCGTTTGCTGTTGCAGTTGAAAGGCCAGTACACGCTGGCGCGTATCGGTGGGGATGAATTCGTCCTGCTGGCCGAAACCGCCACTCCGGATGATGCTGCCTCACTGGCAAATTCACTGGTGCGCGTCATTGATAGCCCGTTCCATCTCGATCCTTACGAACTGATGGTCACCCTGAGCATTGGCATTGCGCTCTATCCACACGATGGCAAAACCGATCGTGAACTGATGTTTAACGCCGATGCTGCGATGTACCACACAAAACATATGGGTCGTAACGGCTATCACTTCTTCCAGCCGTCAATGAATACGCTGGCGCAGACGCATCTACAGCTGATGAATGATCTGTGGCAGGCCATCGACCGTAATGAGTTACGCCTGCTTTATCAACCTAAATTCCACGCCCCTGCCGGACCTGTCCTCGGGTTCGAAGCGCTGTTACGCTGGCAGCATCCCAAACAGGGGTTACTCCCCCCCGACCTGTTTCTACCGCTGGCAGAGAAAACGGGGCTGATTATTCCCATTGGAAACTGGGTAATCGACGAGGCCTGCCGCCAGCTGCGTGAATGGCATCTTCAGGGCCACACGGACTGGTCAATGGCGGTGAATCTTTCTACGTTGCAGTTCGAACAGCCGTCGCTGGTTAAAACGGTTCTCGATTGTCTGACGCGCCATAGCGTGCCACCCGGCATGTTGATTCTTGAGGTGACTGAAACCACGGCAATGAACAATCCGGACGAAAGCGTACGCGTCCTGACCGCGCTGACGGATGCGGGAGTAAAAGCCTCAATAGACGATTTTGGTACAGGTTACTCAAGTCTTCTCTATCTTAAGCGGCTCCCCGCCTGCGAGTTGAAAATCGATCGCGCTTTTGTGAAAGAGTTAAGCGGAGAGAGCGAAGATGCGACAATTGTCTCGGCGATTGTCGCCCTGGCAAAAACGCTGAATCTGAAGGTCGTGGCGGAAGGGGTAGAAACCGCAGCGCAGCAGACCTTTCTGACAGAACTGGGATGCAATACGCTACAGGGTTATCTGCTGGGCAAACCAATTACCGCGCAAGCTATTATGGAACAGTGCCAGCACGGGGAGATGTCGCCACCCCGGGCGCAGTCATAAGGCTGTATCGTAAACCACTGGCGCCACTCGGGTGATATTTAGTGTCGCCAGAATATTATCCACCAGCGCCGGTGCTTGTTTGTACAGATTAAAACGGGTGTTATCCATTAACCAGTTTTTAATGACTCCGCTAAAAAAGGCATGGAAAACAATCAGCGCCAGTTCAATATTAGTTTGTGAAGAGATAATGTTATGAGCAATGCATCGCTTTAGCGTCTTGCGAAGATAATCATCGTTTAAACCGATCCGTTTGCGTATTTCACATTCTGAAATCACATCGTCATGAAATTCACACTTATGATACAGAATTTGTAAAAGCGCATACTGTCAGGGTTCACTCGCAATATATTGCAACGCGACAATAAATTGTTCACGAAGCATTAACAAAGGGTCGTCATTTTCGGAAAGCATTAGCCTGTCACGAATGATTTCACGCAGCGGCAATTGCTGTTCCCATATTGCGTTAAATATTTCCGCTTTACTCGAGAAATGCCAGTAAACCGCCCCGCGAGTGAGTTGAGCAGCATCGGCAATGTCGGTAAGCGTGGTGCTGGCCACGCCACGCGTCGCGAATACCCTGATAGCGGCTTCAATCAGCTGCTGGCGGGTCTTTTGTGCCTCTTCTTTCTTTTTGCGCGCCATAACCTGCTACTCGTCACTTACAAGATTGATACGTTATCAAAGGATATTGCCGTGGTCGTGCCCGACAAAGTATTAACCAAAATCCGTATTAGTTTTGCACAAAAAAAGTCAATTCATTTAATTTATAAATCTCGTGAATACATTGAATACATTAAATACATAAAAGGTATGAATGGCATTCACCAAAAAGCATTTCGTTGATTATCCTGACAGAAATAGCGTGTCGAATGCACTGGGCCAGATTCCGATTTTTACTTTTTAAAAGCTCCATCAGCACGTATAAATTAAAAAACATTAAATACCCTCATTATTATACGCAGCTACATTTCTTTTTTTTGCCTCACACCCTTTCACCGATTCATGACAAATATCGGTTCAGGGGTAGTTTAAGGAACAGTAATGACGAATCACTTCAGATGCTTACCCTTATACGGTTTCATTGTCTGTGCCGCTCTGCTCACCGGGTGCGATGGGCAAGAAAACCCACAGCAGCATGCGCAAGCTCCTCAGGTCAGTGTTCATATTGTTAAAAGCGCGCCACTGGCCGTAACGACAGAATTGCCTGGCAGAACTGACGCGTATCGTGTTGCGGAGGTTCGTCCCCAGGTAAGTGGTATCATTCTGCACCGTAATTTTACCGAAGGCAGCGACGTCAAAGCGGGTGACTCCCTTTATCAGATCGATCCGGCCACCTATCAGGCAGCCTACGACAATGCGAAAGGTGAACTGGTAAAAGCACAGGCGGCGGCCAATATCGCTCATCTGACGGTGAAACGTTACGTTCCGCTGGTCGGTACGCAATACGTGAGCAAGCAGGAGTACGATCAGGCGGTGGCAACCGCCCAGCAGGCGGATGCGAGCGTCGTTGCCGCGAAGGCTGGCGTTGAAAGCGCGCGGATCAACCTGGCTTATACGAAAGTCACCTCCCCAATCAACGGGCGTATTGGTAAATCCAGCGTCACCGAAGGGGCGTTAGTCACTAATGGTCAGGCAACTGCACTGGCGACGGTTCAGCAACTCGATCCCATTTATGTCGATGTGACGCAATCCAGCAGCGATTTTATGCGCCTGAAGCAGCAGACGAGCCTGCAAAAAGGAGACACCAGCAGCGTCGAGTTACTGATGGAAAATGGTCAGCCTTATCCGCTGAAAGGAACGCTTCAGTTCTCTGATGTCACGGTAGATGAAAGTACCGGCTCAATCACCCTTCGCGCCCTCTTCCCTAACCCACAGCATATGCTGTTACCGGGTATGTTTGTCCGTGCGCGCATTGACGAGGGTACACAGCCTGATGCCATTCTTGTTCCCCAGCAGGGAGTAACCCGTACACCACGCGGGGATGCCACCGTGCTTGTGGTAAACGATAAAAACCAGGTGGAATCACGCACTGTCGTTGCACCGCAGGCGATTGGCGATCGCTGGCTGATCACGGAAGGCCTGAAAAACGGCGACCGCGTCATTATCAGCGGCCTGCAAAAAGTTCGCCCTGGCGTTACCGTCGTGGCTATTCCTGATACCGCCGCGACTCCAGCCAGTTAAGGAATAACGACATGGCTAATTTCTTTATTCAACGGCCTGTTTTCGCCTGGGTACTCGCCATCATTCTGATGATTGCGGGCGGGCTGGCCATTTTAAAACTGCCGGTCGCACAATATCCGACCATTGCGCCGCCGGCGGTGGCAGTGACAGCAACCTACCCTGGCGCTGATGCCCAGACGGTACAGGACACCGTAACTCAGGTTATCGAACAGAACATGAACGGTATCGATAATCTGATGTACATGTCGTCCACCAGTGATTCCGCCGGTAATGTCACCATTACGCTGACGTTCCAGTCTGGCACGGATCCTGATATCGCGCAGGTGCAGGTTCAGAACAAACTCCAGCTCGCCATGCCGCTGCTACCGCAAGAAGTGCAGCAGCAAGGTATCGGCGTGGAGAAATCCAGCAGCAGCTTCCTGCTGGTTGCTGGCTTTGTGTCGGACAATAAAAACCTCACGCAGGATGATATCTCCGACTATGTTGCTTCTAACGTAAAAGATGCGATCAGCCGTACTTCCGGCGTCGGTGACGTGCAGCTGTTCGGTGCCCAGTATGCAATGCGCATCTGGCTGGACAGCAACGCGATGAACAAATATCAGCTCACGCCGCTGGATGTTATTAACCAGCTGAAAACGCAAAACGACCAGATTGCTGCGGGCCAGTTAGGAGGAACGCCGTCCGTACCTGGGCAGCAACTGAACGCCTCAATTATTGCTCAAACGCGCCTGAAATCGCCGGAGGAGTTTGGTCGTGTGACGCTGAAGGTGAACCAGGACGGCTCAATGGTCCACCTGAAAGATGTAGCCCGCATTGAGCTGGGTGGCGAAAACTACAACATGGTCACCAAAATCAATGGCCAGACAGCAACGGGGCTGGGGATCAAGCTGGCGACTGGCGCAAACGCGCTGGATACCGCTGCCGCCATCAAGAGTAAACTGGCGCAGTTGCAGCCCTTCTTCCCTCAGGGTCTGAAAGTCGTGTATCCGTACGACACCACACCTTTCGTGAAGATCTCCATCCATGAAGTGGTGAAGACGCTTTTTGAAGCGATTGTTCTCGTGTTCCTGGTGATGTACCTGTTCCTGCAAAACCTGCGGGCAACGCTTATTCCCACTATCGCCGTGCCCGTAGTGTTACTGGGCACCTTTGCGGTACTGGCTGCGTTCGGGTTCTCCATTAACACCCTGACGATGTTCGGGATGGTATTGGCGATAGGTCTTCTCGTCGATGACGCCATCGTGGTGGTCGAGAACGTAGAACGCGTCATGGTTGAGGACAAGCTGCCGCCAAAAGAGGCGACGCAGAAGTCGATGGAGCAAATCCAGGGCGCTCTGGTGGGCATTGCCATGGTGCTTTCGGCGGTATTTATTCCGATGGCATTCTTTGGCGGTTCAACCGGGGCTATCTATCGTCAGTTCTCGCTGACCATTGTCTCTGCGATGGCCTTGTCGGTACTGGTGGCGTTGATATTAACACCTGCTCTTTGTGCCACGCTGCTCAAACCGGTTTCCAGCGAACATCATGAAAAGAAAGGTGGTTTCTTCGGCTGGTTTAACGCGCTCTTTGATAAGAGTGTGGAGCACTACAGCAACAGCGTAAGCGGCATTTTACGTAAGACCGGCCGCTATCTGCTGGTTTACGTCATCATCGTCGGCGGCATGGCAGTTCTGTTCCTGCGCCTGCCTTCCTCCTTCCTGCCGGAAGAGGATCAGGGGGTGTTTATGACGATGGTTCAGTTGCCGGCAGGGGCGACGCAGATGCGTACCCAGCAGGTACTCGATCAGGTTCAGGATTATTACCTGACGAAAGAGAAAGCGAACGTTGAATCGGTCTTTACCGTAAACGGGTTTAGCTTTAGCGGACAGGGTCAGAACTCCGGTATCGCTTTCGTCAGCCTGAAGCCATGGGAAGAGCGTCCGGGCAAGGAAAACGGCGTTGAGGCGATTGTCAGCCGCGCGACGAAAGCGTTCAGCCAGATCAAAGACGGTCTTGTATTTCCGTTTAACCTGCCTGCCATTATTGAACTGGGTACCGCAACAGGCTTTGACTTTGAACTGATTGACCAGGCAAACCTGGGACATACGCAGTTAACGCAGGCGCGTAACCAGCTGCTGGGCATGGTGAGAGAACATCCTGACTTACTGGTCCGCGTGCGTCCTAACGGACTGGAAGATACGCCACAGTTCAAGCTGGACGTCGATCAGGAGAAGGCACAGGCGCTGGGTGTGAGCGTGTCTGACGTCAATCAGACGATTTCAACAGCGCTGGGTGGCACCTATGTGAACGACTTTATCGATCACGGACGGGTGAAAAAAGTTTATGTCCAGGCTGATGCTCGCTTCCGTATGCTACCCGGAGACATTAACGGCCTGTATGTGCGTAGCGCTAACGGCGAAATGGTACCTTTCTCTGCCTTTAGCAGCTCTCACTGGGTGTACGGTTCACCGCGTCTGGAACGTTACAATGGGATGCCATCAATGGAGATCCTCGGTGAGTCTGCACCAGGCAAAAGTACCGGTGAGGCAATGGCGCTGATGGAAAGCCTTGCGTCAAAACTGCCTTCCGGCATCGGCTACGACTGGACGGGGATGTCTTACCAGGAACGACTTTCCGGGAATCAGGCTCCGGCGCTGTACGCCATTTCACTGATTGTGGTGTTCCTGTGTCTGGCGGCTCTCTATGAAAGCTGGTCTATTCCCTTCTCGGTCATGCTGGTTGTGCCTCTGGGGGTGATCGGCGCGCTTCTGGCTGCATCAATGCGAGGGCTGAACAATGACGTTTACTTCCAGGTTGGTCTGCTTACGACAATTGGTTTATCAGCCAAGAACGCCATACTGATCGTTGAGTTCGCCAAAGATCTCATGGATAAAGAAGGTAAAGGGATTATCGAAGCTACGCTTGAAGCCTCGCGTATGCGTCTGCGTCCTATCCTGATGACTTCCCTGGCATTCATCCTTGGTGTTATGCCTCTGGTCATCAGCAGCGGTGCAGGTAGTGGGGCACAAAATGCGGTCGGGACGGGCGTGATGGGCGGGATGCTGTCAGCCACCCTGTTGGCCATATTCTTTGTTCCTGTTTTCTTTGTGGTTGTCCGGAGACGATTTACAAAGCACAAGGATTAATGAAAATCATAAAGGCACCTCTGGTGCCTTTTTTATTTCCTGAAAACAATGTAATAAAACGCCGCCTCTTCACATTTCCTCCATTAATAATCAGTGCCCGCGCTTTTTTCTTCATAATTTTTACAATCCACACAAATTGAGATTATTCCCCGTGCTGCATGGTATTAGTGCGGTGGTAAAATAATCATCGATTCGTTAATTGCCGCATCGGCTCTTTAGCGAATAGGTGATCATATTGAGGTAACATCATGAAAAGATTCCTTTCCGTTGCACTTCTCGCTGCGCTGCTGGCTGGTTGCGCGCACGACTCTCCATGTGTACCGGTATACGACGATCAGGGGCGACTGGTTCACACCAATACCTGTATGAAGGGCACTACCCAGGATAACTGGGAAACAGCAGGTGCGATTGCTGGTGGCGCCGCGGCAATCGCTGGCCTGACACTCGGTATTGTCGCCCTGACTAAATAAGGCTTCTAAAAGCGCGGTGATGGCCGCGCTTTTATTTTTACCTGATATAAGAAACGTATATTCCCCATCACGAATAGCATCAGATATTAATTAAATTCAATACGCTACCTTACTCCTCGCTATATCCCTTACCTGTACAGTATTTGGCATAACATTTAATTCATTTAACGCTACTGCGAGCCAGCAGGATGCATTTCACCACTTTAGTTTCAGTAGGGTAAAGCGCTACGTCCGTAAAGTATTAACGGCACCAGTGAAAACATCGAATGAGAGAATTGGTTTAGCTGGATAGATAACGCAAAAAGGCCATCCTTTCGGATGGCCTTTCTACTTGTTTGATGTCTGGCAGTTCCCTACTCTCACATGGGGAGACCCCACACTACCATCGGCGCTACGG
>OKDC01000246.1_pt1 | contig 8721 bp, 9 predicted proteins | sample 1610511 | NCBI WGS metagenome assembly OKDC01 (sample SAMN04436657, study PRJEB24849) | human gut metagenome | biome: human gut; feature: NICU; material: stool | host: Homo sapiens | place: USA: Saint Louis, MO | collected 2010-05-28
CTCTGTGTAATTGATTTCTTAAAATAATTAACAAATCAGTTAATGTTGTATATTGTAAATAATATATTTGACATGTGTTATCACTTCTTTTTATTTTCAGCGCCAGAGCAAGAAAATTATCATTTTGCTTTATGATTGCGGTGTTAAAACCTAGCACGGTACTTAGCATATGGTTATCCTTTTCCATTATTCAGTTTATGATGCTTGCTTTCCATATTGAGAAAGATCAATGATCCGGTCTGCAGACGCTATCGTTGAAGGACGATGCGCGACAATGATTCGGGTTATACTTAAACTGGCAATAGATTGGTTTATGGCAGACTCATTCTTCAAATCAAGATGACTTGTTGCTTCATCCATAAACAAAATGCTCGGCTTGCGGTAAAGCGCTCTGGCAATTAAGAGTCTTTGTTTTTGCCCACCTGAAATACCCAGCCCTAACTCACCTATCATTGTTTCATAACCCATTGGCATTTTCATAATTTCATCATGAATATTACTGCGTCGAGCACACTCAACAATTAATTCTTCATCCGCATTATCTTCAAACCCGCTGATATTATCGCTAATTGACCCCGAAAAAAGACGATCTTCTTGCAGGACACATGCTGTCCCCAGGCGGTAGTTATTAAGCCCTATTTTATAAATGTCAAGATTATCGGCAATTACCTCACCTGAAGTTGGAGATAACAAACCACACATCACTTTCAGTAAAGTCGTTTTACCGACCCCTGAAGGTCCAACAAGCGCAATAGATTCTCCTGGCTCAACCTGCAGGTTATAGTTAGAAAAAATAGGTTGCGAGAACGGGTCATATTGATAACTGAGATTTTTAATCTCCAGCTTCACTCCACTATTCTCATCGAAAACTCGACGTGCCGGGAGCTCTTTCTCGGGTTCGCTGAAAACAATCTCAGATAGTCTCTCGTTATGTAATGATAACATCCGCAGTTGCATAAAGAGATCGATCAAATTAGATGCTCTTTGAGAAAACTGGCCACGATAAGAGTTAAACGCCATAAACATACCTAACGTCATGTTGTTATCAATCACCATAATGGCGCCTAACCATAGGATAGCAACTTGATCTATAGATGATATGAAGGTGTTTATGCCACTGAACATCATATCAAAGCGAGTTTGTTTAATTCCTGCATTACATGCATCAATGTTAATATTAAGCCAATGCTGCGAACGGCGCTCTTTTAAATTAAGAGCTTTAATCGTTGATATTCCATAAAGTGACTCCATGAAATGAGAGCTCGAGCGGGCTCCTTTAATGACTTGTTCTTCTGCTCCCCGACGGTAAAAACGGTATGTCGCCAAGCGCATAATGGCGTAGCAAAGTGTAAATCCTACGACCACCCATACTAGCCAGCCGCCGTAAAGGGTTAACATAATTAACAGACCAATTGTCATGATCGAGTCAATGATGCCACTGACAATACTGTTAGTGAACGTTGAGCGGATAGTATCCAATGAAGTAAAACGTGACTGGATATCACCAAGATGCCGTTTTTCAAAAAAGGATAACGGCAAACTTGTCAAGTGATCAAACAATGTCGTTTTCCATTGAATATTAGTCAGAGTATTGAGAGTCAGTGAGGTCCATGCCCTTAGCATACTGACAAAGGTACGGAAGAGAGTGAAAAAGACCAGTCCTATACAAATGACGGATAACAGACTCTGGTCATGGGCCATGATGACATGGTCTGTGACCAGTTGGGTACCAATGGGGAGTAAAAGGCCAATGGCTTCGATTACGACAGAGAATGCGAAGATTTTAATTAATGCAGACTTTAATCCGACAATGTTTCGCATCAGGTCTAATAAACGTAAGCGTGCTTTTGCCTTTTCTTGCTGAAAGTTCTGATCGGGCCAAAGTTCCAGAGCCACGCCGGTGAAATTATTAGACATCTCCTGCAAACCAATTATACGTTTACCCAAAGCAGGATCATGCACAACATAGCTAGATTTTCGTACTTTCGTTAGAACGACATAATGATTCATTCCCCAGTGGAGAATACAAGGGAGCTTAAGCTGTTTTATTTCATCTAAATCTAATGAAAGCGCGCGATTTTTAAGGCCAGCACGCTCGGCGGTTTTGCTCAAATGCAGCAGTGAAGCGCCTTGCGATGGGCTGCCGAAGCGTTGGCGGAAATTGAATAAGTCTATATCTAATCCATAGTGTCCGCAGATCATTGCCAGGCTGGCGATACCACATTCCGCTGATTCTGATTGTAAAATTACCGGTGTTTTCTTAATTAGCGAAAAATTTAACTTTGCAATAATCGTTTCAAAGAGTTTGTTATTCATTAATTGGGCCGCTCACACTTTGAGAAATTTTATAAAACGGTGTAAACATCCACATATATAACGGACGCTCTTCAAGAAAAACAACAGCTTCGGCTTTTAATCCATTAGATAAGTACAATGTTTTTCCATTGTAACTAAAGGATTTTTGCTTGATTTTTACAATCGTTTTATATAGTGCAAGCTCTTGCTGATTCGTGCCATTATTAACGTTAGTATATTCTGACATTTCCTGTCGTGAAGCAGGCATAGATGATATCGATATTACCTCTCCTGGAAATTGACCAAATTTATCTGCCGGAAAGGCATCGTATCGGATGTTGATTGTATCCCCCGGTTTTACGTAAGGAATACTATTATTGGGTAACCATAAAATAAGATAGTACTCAACATTACCGGTGGGCTTTATTTGTGCCAAACTACTCCCATTATCAACCATTTGCCCTTTGGTTACGGCTAGCGATTCGATTCTTCCATCCGTTGTCGCCTTGATGATGACATTGCCTTTTGCATCGGACTCAACTAGTTGATTTTTAAAATCATTAATTTGATTTTGTTGGTTTGATATTTGATTATCAAAATCTGCCGCTTTGGTGACTTTATCACTTGTGAACTGGGTTATCTGAGATTCCAGTTGCATCTTTTGGCTTACCAGAGATTGATACGCACTTTGCTGTTGAAAATAAAGTGAGTGCTGATAGTTGTACTGATCTTTTGTAATGAGGCCTTCTTTCAGATACTTATCGTAACTTGAAAGATTCTGATGCATTTTATTTAACCCTGCCTGCGTGTTGGCAAGCATTGAGGTTGTTTCGCTAAGAGATTTTTTAATCGTATTTAGTTGTGTGTCTAATGCATTCAATGTTTCATCTTTGTTGCGAATTAGTTTTGTAATAATGCTCTCAGCATTAATGATCTTTTCATTTATGACGGCAGTTTGAGCAAGACTCACATTACCGTTAGTGGTATTACGAGAAATATCTATTTCATATAATTTTTGACCTTTTTTGACTATATCTCCGACCTTAACATATTGATTTAACACAAAGCCTTGCTGCGGTGCAAAGACGTTAACGGAATGCGGTAATGTGATGACTTCCCCCCGTACATCTATACGTTGGGTGAATGTACATAGGATAAGAGTCGAGATGAGTGCGATGAGAAAACAACTTGACAGAGTAACGATAAGCCATGCTGGCATACCTGCCAGTAATAATGCTTTTCCTTTCCAGTGCAATTTCTTATATTCAATCGCTTCCTTGCGATAGAGCTTTCGTGCCATGAGTTTCCACTTTTGTTATTGATTCGAAGATAATTTTCTGACAGTAATGGAAAATTATATGATGTTTGTAACATGCCCGCTGGACTTTACATCTTGGCGGACGTTGTATTAATTTACTGTTTTTAACTATGAAGTGCATATGAATTATGCATAAATTTACATTTCTTTTGTATTGAATGAGATTAGATCGTAAAATGACGTGAGCTTGTGAAGCTCTTATCATGGACGTATATATTTTTCAGATTTATATTTTTAATGGGTAACATAGGGATTCTGAAGAAGATTAGTTTTTTATATGGATTGGCGCATCTGTTTTTTTCTGTGAATTATACGAGAATAATTGGTTTCTCCGATAAATAAAGAATATGGAAATGCTTTATGACATTTAATTCATACATCATTAATGATGAGGTTATTTTTAATATGGACGTGAATGAGCTTCAACCAGTAGCGGGGAAAGACCATGAAGCCATTACGTTAAATACCCCCACAGCCCGATGTTTACAACTACTTTTAGAAAGTAATGGAAACATTATTTCCCGAGATGAATTTTTATCCGCTGTGTGGAAAGAGCGTGGTGTCGTTGTTTCGCAAAATACTTTTTATCAAAATATCTCCTTGCTAAGGAAATCGTTGCTCAGAGCGGGACTGACTCAGGATGTTGTTGTTACGGTTAGACAACGTGGCTTCGTCATTGCTACCGGAACCGTAATTCGACAAGTTACACTGCAGAACGAGTTCAATAGTGCTCAACCGTTAAGTACCGACGCAAGCATGCGAATAATAAATGATAAATATATAGCCAGAATTGATGATGCAGAAGTGCAAAATAGCGTGAGGAAAACTTTCAGGATCAATGGGTTAACTTCACGACAACTATCATGGTGGACCTTTATTATTGTAGCCATAATGGCCATAATCAATATAATTTTTTTATGCTTCAAATATTTTTGATTTCTATTGAAGTATAGCTGGATTAAGTTGGATAAATGAATACTCATTATCATTTATCATCATTTAAATCTTCTTATTACCCAGCCTCCAGTACGCCTGGAGACTGGGTATATTGTTCTTCTTTAAAACAGAGTTACTGCTTTATCCTTATTCGGAAGCACTAACGTTGCTTCAGCCCTAAATCCAGCGGCGTCTTGCTGGGTTCCCCGCCAATCTCGCGCGCCAGCTTCGGCACCATATAGCCAGAGATGAGGGTCAATAGTTCGCGCATGATTTCACGGGCTTCATCATCGCTGACCATGAAGTGCGCCGCTCCCTGCACCCGATCCAGCACGTGCAGGTAGTAGGGCATTACCCCGGCGTCGAACAGCGCATTACTGAGGTCGGCCAGGGTTTGCGCGTTGTCGTTCACCCCGCGCAGCAGCACGCTCTGGTTGAGCAACGTGACGCCCGCCTGACGCAGCATGGCCATCGCCGCGCGAAACTCACCGTCAATTTCATTCGCGTGATTGACGTGGTTAACCAGGATTACCTGCAGCGACGAACGCTGGAAGCGACTGGCCAGCGTCTCGGTGATGCGCGCCGGGATCACAATCGGCAGGCGGCTGTGAATACGCAGGCGCTTAACGTGCGGAATAGCTTCCAGCTGGGTCATTAGCCAGTCAAGCTCATGGTCCTTTGCCATCAGCGGGTCGCCGCCGGAGAAGATGATTTCATCAAGCTGCGGATGCGCCGCGATGTAGTCCATCGCTGTCTGCCAGTTGCGCCTGGTGCCCTGATTTTCGGCATAAGGGAAGTGGCGGCGGAAACAATAACGGCAATTGATTGCACAACCGCCTTTCACCAGCAGCAGGGCCCGGTTGCGATATTTGTGCAACAGACCGGGCACCACGCTTTGCTGTTCTTCCAGCGGATCGGTGGAGTAGCCGGGGGCGACGATAAATTCTTCCTCAGCGGTAAGTACCTGACGAAGCAGTGGATCGTTAGGGTTGCCTTTCTCCATGCGGGCGATAAACGCGCGCGGGACGCGCAGCGGGAACAGGCGTCTGGCCTCGCGTCCGGCCAGCAGTTTTTCATCAGCGTCTACATTTAAAAGACGCAGCAGTTCATCAGGACTGGTCACAACATTGGCAAGTTGCGTTATCCAATCTTCTCTGGATGGGGTATTTAGGGTTACAATATGCGCCATTTTGTGGCTTAGCTACCAGTTAAACAATTTCAGAGGGCCTTATGGCGACTTACTATAGCAACGATTTTCGTGCTGGTCTTAAAATCATGTTAGATGGCGAACCTTATGCGGTAGAAGCCAGCGAATTCGTTAAACCAGGTAAAGGCCAGGCGTTTGCGCGCGTTAAGCTGCGCCGTCTGCTGACCGGTACCCGCGTTGAGAAAACCTTCAAATCTACCGATTCCGCAGAAGGCGCGGACGTTGTCGATATGAACCTGACTTACCTGTACAACGACGGTGAGTTCTGGCACTTCATGAACAACGAAACCTTCGAGCAGCTGTCTGCTGACGCGAAAGCGATCGGTGACAACGCTAAATGGCTGCTGGATCAGGCTGAGTGCATCGTGACCCTGTGGAACGGCCAGCCGATCGCGGTCACCCCGCCGAACTTCGTTGAGCTGGAAATCATTGAAACCGATCCAGGCCTGAAAGGCGACACCGCGGGTACCGGCGGTAAACCGGCGACCCTGTCTACTGGCGCGGTGGTTAAAGTTCCGCTGTTCGTTCAGATTGGCGAAGTGATCAAAGTGGATACTCGCTCTGGCGAATATGTATCCCGCGTGAAGTAATTTCGCGTCATGATGACCGGCGTAGCCTCCGTGCTGCGCCGCTCTTTTCGTACAGGCACAACGAGCACGATACATGAAGCGCAGCGTTAAACTCCTGGTGTTACTCTTTCTGAGCAGCGCGCTGTTGGCTGGCTGCAATACCGCCCGCGGTGTGGGTGAAGATATTCAGGGCCTGGGCCACGCTATCTCTCACGCTGTGAGCTGAATTTCCCTGCCGTTTCGTTAATGGCGCTTGCCTCCCGGTATGTCAGCCTCCTCCACGCATACTCCTTTTCTCTTAAAAATCGCAAAGATCCCTTCATCTTTGGACGGTTTGTCTATGCTTATAGGGCATGAAAACAAAACTGACACTAAGGATGACATTATGGTGAAAAAAACGATTGCAGCGTTCTTTACGGTTTTGGTCCTCTCTTCAGCACTGACCGCTTGTAACACCACGCGCGGTGTCGGTGAGGATATTTCAGACGGCGGCAACGCAATCTCTGGCGCGGCAACCAAAGCTCAGCAATAAACGCCGTCAACGGTACGGTTTAGCGCCGTACCGTTCTTCACTTCTCTCATTCCGTTGGATATACTCACCACGACTTTTCATCCACCTTACGGGACGACCCGTAAGCGTTTCTCATCCGGGGACGGCCCCAGCAAAGGAGCCTTATGTCCTGGATAGTCTTGTTTATCGCTGGTCTGCTGGAAGTGGTGTGGGCCGTCGGCCTGAAATATACCCATGGCTTTAGCCGCCTGGTTCCCGGCGTTATCACCATCGTGGCGATGGTGGCCAGCATGGCGCTGCTCTCATGGGCGATGAAAACCCTACCGGTAGGTACCGCCTACGCCGTCTGGACCGGGATCGGCGCCGTGGGCGCCGCCGTGACCGGTATTGTGCTGTTAGGGGAATCCGCCAGCGCCATGCGTATCGCCAGCCTTGTCTGTATCGTGATTGGCATCATTGGCCTGAAGATCAGCGCGCACTAATCATAGCGCTGATTGACCCAGACCAGTTTGCCGACATCAAAGCCCTGTCGGGTGGCAATGTCCAGCATCTGCTGCCTGACCTCCGGGGCGATGGTCGGCGCCCGGGCCAGCAGCCAGAGATAGTCGCGATCGGGGCCGCAGACCAGCGCGTAACGATACTCCTTATCCAGAGCAATGACGTTATAGCTGCCGTAGAAAGGGCCGAAGAAGGAAATCTTCAGCGCGGCGCGGCTGGGCTCCCCGGTAAAGTACGCTACCCCGTCCGTTTTCTGCCACATGCCGCGGTCGGGGTTATAACCTTTATTCACCACATCCAGACCGCCGTCATCACGTGGGTGCCAGGCGATCGTGACTTTTTCCAGCCCGCTTTCAAAAGGGTGGTCAAAGCGGGCGATTTCATACCAGGTACCCAGATAGCGCTGAACGTCGAAGGGACTGACCACGGTGACGCCCGGCGGCGGGGCGGGCGTGCTGCAGGCGACAGACAGGAACGAGACGGCAATCGCGGTGATTATCGGCAGGATACGCATGGCATGCTCCTTGCTGGCTTTTAAGCTAAGTGTAGAGTCCAGCAGGGAAAAGGCGGCAAGATTTTTCTATGAAGCGAGCCCGGTAGCAGAAATGCGACCGGGCTCTTGCAGGATCAGATAAACAGTACGCCAACGAGGGTGATGACGCTGAGGATTGCCGCCAGGCCGTAGAAGACCCATTTACCGCTTGGCACATGGATTTTCAGATCGTGCATGGCGTGGTGAATACGATGCAACCCACACCACAGCGGCAGGACAATCATCAGAAAGATGAACGCGCGGCCGATAAAGCTTTGGGCAAAGGCCAGCACACGCTCATAGCTGAAGGCGTCGGCCGGGGCGAGCCCCAGCGGCAGCAGGATGCCGACCAGCAGCACCATCACCGGCGCGACGATCGCGCCCCACATGCCGCCTGCGCCAAACAGCCCCCAGAATACGGGTTCATCGGAACGTTTCGGATTGGGATTAATCATCTCAGCCTCCTTACCAGAACAGGGCGACAAACAGGATCACCACGGTGACCGCCGCCGTCACCACCCAGAGCCCTTTAATGACCGGCTCTGGCCCCATTTTTTCGCCTTTGATGATGACGTTGGCGGCTTTCGGCGCCAGCTCAAACCAGGTTTTGGTGTGCAGCAGCGCCGCCGCCAGGGTAATCAGGTTGAGGATCACCACCACCGGGTTTTGCAGGAATCCGATATATCCCGCCCAGCTCTCGGCGCCGTGCTTGAGGGCAAATAGCCCATAAATCAGCACAATGCTAAACCATACCGTCGGTACCGCCGTGCCTTCCCGTACCATGTAGAAGCGATAAAACGGCAGTTTTTTCCACCAGGTGGAGGTCATTGGCCGCACGTAGGGTTTGCGTTTCGT
>OKDC01000254.1_pt1 | contig 8315 bp, 8 predicted proteins | sample 1610511 | NCBI WGS metagenome assembly OKDC01 (sample SAMN04436657, study PRJEB24849) | human gut metagenome | biome: human gut; feature: NICU; material: stool | host: Homo sapiens | place: USA: Saint Louis, MO | collected 2010-05-28
CCATCCCCACCCGCAAGGGATATTGCAGATTGCTCTCTTTGCCCGGCGTATCACGACGATAGCGGGTCGGCGACATGCCAAAGTGACGGTGAAAGGTCCGGCAGAAAGCGGCTTGTCCCTCGTATCCCAGGCACTGAGAAATACTCTGTATCGACGCCTGCGTCTGCGTTAAATAGATTGTCGCAATCGTCATCTTTCGTCGGCTGACGTAGCTCGCCAGCGTGCAGCCCGTTACCATGGCGAATTGTCGCTGGAAGTACCAGTGTGAGTAGCCGGACTTTTTCGCAATCGCGCTCACCGACAGGGTGTCGAAAATATGTGCTTCGATCCAGTCAACAATCCCCTGCACCACCGGGATCATTTTCGCGCTCACCACCTCATCTGTTTTTGCCATCGTCGTCATCCTGGGGAAATTACTGCTGGCGGCTATATTTGTCATACAAATTAAAAAATAGACAATGAATTATTGGCATAGCGACGATTGCCTGAGCGCATATTTTTATTAATCGTTTGATATTAAAGTTTTATTTTTTGTTCAGCGCATTGCGTGACAGCGGCGAAGCAGAGTAGTTAATTGCCATGCGAGTTCGCAAATCCGCAGAGGGCATCTCCTTATACAGGGTTGCAACAATTTTGGCGGCTTATTGCCCACTCCTGCAGAAAACGGTTAAGCCTTCACCACATGCACCGGAGATAATAGCCTTTATCGTTGTAAGGCTTTTCACTGCTTGCGGCAAATGTTAACATTCTCAATACAATAACACGCCCGGGACGCGACAGCGTCGGGCGGTCAGAACACGATTCAGGTGAAAACCTCATCCTGTCAATGTGAGATAAAACAAAAAGTTATAAGGAGAGTAGCAATGTCGTTTGAATTACCTGCATTACCATATGCAAAAGACGCCCTGGCGCCGCACATTTCCGCAGAAACCCTGGAATATCACTACGGTAAACACCACCAGGCGTATGTCACTAACCTCAACAACCTGATCAAAGGCACTGCGTTCGAAGGCAAATCCCTCGAAGAGATCGTCCGCACGTCTGAAGGTGGCGTATTCAACAACGCAGCGCAGGTTTGGAATCACACCTTCTACTGGAACTGCCTGGCGCCTAACGCCGGCGGCGAACCGGAAGGCGAACTGGCGGCCGCAATCGCCAAATCTTTCGGCAGCTTCGCGGATTTTAAAGCCAAATTTACCGATGCCGCGGCGAAAAACTTCGGCGCTGGCTGGACCTGGCTGGTCAAAAATGCCGACGGCAGCCTGGCTATCGTCTCCACCAGCAACGCCGGCACCCCGCTGACCACCGACGCGAAGCCGCTGCTGACCGTTGACGTTTGGGAACACGCCTACTACATCGACTATCGCAACGCCCGTCCAAGCTACCTGGACCACTTCTGGGCGCTGGTTAACTGGAAGTTTGTTGCGGCTAACCTGGCGGCATAAACGACAAACCGCAGCGGGGTCTCCCCGGCTGCGGTTTTTTTTGCCCTTGCCCAGCCGATGATTACTGGCTGGCGAAAGCCTCTTCCGGCTGCGCTCGCCCGCTAAACCAGACCAGCAGCAGCGCCAGACCAGCGATAATCGCGCCCATCACCGGCACAAACGCATATCCCAGTCCGCCAGAGATCACCGCCCCACCGGCGGCGGCGCCCAGCGCGTTGCCGAGGTTGAACGCGCCGATATTCACCGAAGAAGAGAGCCCCGGCGCCTCATGCGCTACGCGCATAACCCGCATCTGCAGCGGCGGAACCACCGCAAAGGTTGCTGCGCCCCAGACAATCATGCTGATGGCCGCCCCGGCCTGGGATTGCGCCAGCAGCGGGATCGCCAGCATGATCGCCATCAGCAGCAGCAGAAAGCCCTTCAGCGTGCCGGAGACCGACCGGTCAGCAAATTTGCCGCCCAGATAGTTGCCTAGCGAAAAACCGACGCCAATCAGCACCAGCATCGCGGTTATAAACAGCGATGAAGCGTGGGTCAGCGTATTGAGCACTGGCGAAATGTAGGTATACAGCGTAAACATCGCCCCGGCGCCCAGCACGGTGGTCAGCAACGCGGAGAGCACCTGCGGGCGCAGCAGGACAGAAAGCTCTTTTTTGACATCAGGACGTTCCCCCGCGCTGCCCTTCGGCAGGGAGAACCACAGGCTAACCATCGCCAGCAGGCCTAATCCCGCAGTAGCAAGGAAGGACATCCGCCAACCGATGGTTTCGCCAAGCCAGGTGGCCGCCGGCACGCCGCCAATGTTGGCGATGGTCAGGCCCATAAACATAGTGGCTACCGCGCTGGCCTGCTTATGCTTTGGCACGACGCTGGCCGCCACCACCGATCCCAGGCCGAAAAAAAGCGCCGTGGTTGAGGCTGGTAATAATCCGCGACAGCAGCAGCGTGGTGTAATCCGGCGCGATGGATGACAACAGGTTGCCGACGGTGAAGATCCCCATCAGAAAAATCAGCGCATTGCGCCGTGCGCGATGCGACAATAGCAGCGTCATCAGCGGTGCGCCGACCATGACGCCGATGGCATACGCACTGATCAGCATTCCCGCTACCGGTATCGAGACGTCCACACCTTTCGCAATCACCGGCAGCAATCCCATCGGGGAGAACTCGGTGGTACCGATGCCAAAGGCGCCGATCGCCAGCGCAAGTAAAGGAAAGTTGATTTTCATTCAATGACTCCATCAGACCGTCAGAGAGGACGGCGTAACATCAGAAGTCAAAAGCATGACATCAATCACAAAAAAACAAAAGTGAACGAAATGACAAAAGATTTTTGCAGAATTGATAATAATAGCGGGATATGGGGAGGAAGCGGCGCTCCTCCCTCAGCGAAACATTAGTGCAGTATGGCGGTCAGGCTGAAAGCGACAATCACGCCGAGAGCAATAATCGTGGTGATCAGCGAAAACTTTAAATTGGTATCCATCATTTTTCCCTCTTGTTATCCCCACACCAAAAGTGAGCTTGCTCATTTTTGCACAAAAAATCGCAAAAATCTTCCGGGATTTAGGGCGATGCACATTTTTGCTCTTCCACTTTGCCCCAAGATCGGACAAAATCCCACGCTAATTTAAAAGCGTATCGGCCATTGACCCCTTCCTGTCGTTCTGTGTCGTTTTCCCGACGTGATGCAATGTTGAAAATTGTATTCAGGGTGTGTGTAGGCAAACGTTTACGTATCGATGATCAGGCGATCAGGTCAAGGCATGGAGTGAGATGTAATGGCAACTATTAAAGATGTAGCGAAACGCGCAAACGTTTCCACTACAACTGTGTCACATGTAATTAACAAAACCCGTTTCGTTGCCGAAGAGACGCGTAATGCGGTATGGGCGGCGATCAAAGAGCTGCACTACTCGCCGAGCGCCGTGGCGCGCAGCCTGAAAGTCAATCACACCAAATCGATTGGCCTGCTGGCGACCAGTAGCGAAGCCGCCTATTTCGCTGAAATTATTGAGTCCGTTGAAAAGAGCTGCTTCCAGAAGGGCTATACTCTGATCCTCGGTAACGCGTGGAACGATCTGGAAAAACAGCGCGCCTATCTGTCGATGATGGCGCAAAAGCGCGTAGACGGTCTGCTGGTGATGTGTTCCGAGTATCCGGATTCGGTATTGAGCATGCTGGAAGAGTACCGCCATATCCCGATGGTGGTGATGGACTGGGGCGAGGCGAAAGCCGACTTCACCGATGCGGTGATCGATAACGCCTTCCAGGGCGGCTATATCGCCGGACGCTACCTGATTGAACGCGGCCATCGCGAAATCGGCGTGATCCCGGGCCCGCTGGAGCGCAACACCGGCGCGGGGCGACTGGCCGGCTTCATGCAGGCGATGAAAGAGGCGCATATCAGCGTGCCGGAAAACTGGATTGTGCAGGGCGACTTCGAGCCGGAGTCCGGCTACCGCGCAATGCAGCAGATCCTAAACCAGCAGCACCGCCCGACGGCGGTCTTCTGCGGCGGCGATATCATGGCGATGGGCGCTATCTGCGCGGCGGATGAAATGGGACTGCGGGTGCCGCAGGACATTTCGCTGATCGGTTATGATAATGTGCGCAACGCCCGCTATTTCAGCCCGGCGTTAACCACCATTCATCAGCCGAAAGATTCCCTGGGCGAGGCCGCATTTAACATGCTGTTGGATCGTATCGTCAACAAGCGTGAAGAGTCGCAGTCTATCGAAGTGCACCCTCGTCTGGTTGAGCGCCGCTCGGTAGCGGATGGCCCGTTTGTCGATTATCGTCGTTAAGGCATCTGGCGGGCGCGGATCTCTCCGGCGCCCGCAGCCACTCCCGATTCAGCGTGTCGCTGTCCCCCAGATAGTCAAGCATCCAGTTCAGCGCCGGTGAGGCATCGTTCTGCTGCCACGTCAGGCAACAGGCGGCATCCGGGAACGGATTTTCCAGCGCCAGCGCAGTCCACTCGCCGCGATCTATCCATGGACGGGCGAAATGGCTCGGCACCATGCCGACGCAGAGTCCTGCCGACAAACAGGTTGCTGATGATTCCCAGTCAGGGACGACGACCCTCTTCTGGTTATCCAGCAACCATGTTGTCCGTTTAGGCAACGAGCGCGAGGTATCCTCCCGCACCAGCGACGGCCAGTTACGCAGGATGTCGTCGCTCAGGGGTCCATCCATCTTCGCCAGCGGATGATCGCTCGCCACCACGCAGTCCCAGCTCAGCATCCCCATATCGCGGAACGCATAGCGACCGCCGACCGGAATAGATCGCGTTGCGCCAATCGCCAGCTCAACGCGGCCGTCGGCCAGCGCATCCCATACGCCATTGAATACTTCCTGAAAGACGATCAGTTCGACGTCGGGAAAATGGCGATAGAAATCGACGATCATCTGACGCATCCGCGCCGGTTTCACAATATCATCCACTGCGATCGACAACTGTCCGCGCCAGCCGTTCGCAATTTGCTGACACTGCTGGCGGGTGATCTGCATTTTTTTGATAACAGAGCGCCCTTCCTGTAAAAACCAGACCCCGGCGGGGGTCAACTCCACATCACGATGGCGACGCTCAAATAAGGGAACGGCGAGCCACTCTTCGAGCTGACGCACGGTATAGCTGACCGCGGAAGGCACCCGGTGAAGCTCCTGCGCGGCCGCGCTGAAGCTGCCGTTACGGGCGACGGCATCAACCACTTCCAGAGAGTATTCAGACCACATTTTCTGCCTGCAAAATTTTTGAATGCATGTGACAAATATTAGCGTTTCACAAGCCACAATGCACTCCCTACACTCTGCGGCATCGTACCTGTACACCAACTATGAGAACGTTATGTCACAACCCGGGAAAGGATTTTTAGTCTGGCTGGCCGGCCTGAGCGTGCTGGGCTTTCTGGCCACCGATATGTACCTGCCGGCGTTTGCCGCCATGCAGCAGGATCTCAACACCTCCGCCGCCTCCATTAGCGCCAGCCTGAGCCTGTTCCTCGCCGGCTTCGCGCTGGGCCAGCTGTTCTGGGGACCGCTGTCGGACCGCTATGGACGTAAACCGGTGCTGCTGGGCGGCCTGGCGATTTTCGCGGCCGGCTGTCTGGGGATGCTGTGGGTGCACAACGCCACCCTGATGCTGGCGCTGCGCTTTCTGCAGGCGATTGGCGTCTGTGCCGCGGCCGTTACCTGGCAGGCGATGGTCGCCGATTACTATCCTGCCCAGCGCACGAACCGCATCTTCGCCACCATTATGCCGCTGGTAGGACTGTCGCCGGCGCTGGCCCCGCTGCTGGGCAGCTGGCTGCTGGTGCACTTCGAGTGGCAAGCCATCTTCGCCACCCTGTTCGCCATCACTCTGCTGCTGATGCTGCCTGCCCTGCGCCTGAAGGCAGCCGCGAAGTCAGTAGTAGTGACGCAGCAAAAGATCACCTTTCTCGCGCTGCTGCGCTCCCGGGAATACAGCGGCAACGTCCTGATCTACGCCGCCTGTTCCGCCAGCTTCTTCGCCTGGCTTACCGGTTCACCTTTTATCCTGCATGAAATGGGCTATGGCCCAACCGCTATCGGCCTGAGCTATATTCCGCAGACCATCGCCTTTCTGGTGGGAGGCTATGGCTGTCGCGCGCTGCTGCAGAAATGGTCCGGTCAACAGATGCTGCCGTGGCTGCTGGTGATTTTTGCCGTCAGCGTAGCCGCCACCTGGCTGGTGGGCCTGCAAACCCATGCCTCGCTGGTGGCGTTAATGATCCCGTTCTGCATGATGGCGGTGGTCAACGGCGGGATCTACCCCATCGTGGTTGCTCAGGCGTTGAAGCCTTTTCCGCAGGCGACCGGCCGCGCGGCGGCGCTGCAAAATACCCTGCAGCTTGGCCTGTGCTTCCTGACCAGTCTGCTGGTATCCGCGCTGATCGCCACGCCGCTGCTGACTACCACCAGCGTAATGCTGGTTTCGATTGGCTTAGCCGGAATAGGCTATGGCCTGCAGCAGACGCCGGAGCTGACACCCCACTCTTCCCACGCGTAATGCCCGTCGCCAGGGCCCGGACCAGTCGTTAGCATGCTAAGAAATTTTTATTGAAAGCCAGTACTTAGCGTCCTATACTGGATCCGGGTTCACATAAATAGAAAATAGTTACAGATTAACGGATGCAGGATGCCTCCGTTTCACCATGGAAGGCCTTTCGGCAAGGGTTATCTCCCTTCCTCTGTTTACGTCGGATAGCGACTTCACGGATTATCCGTGAGATTTCTCACAAAGCCAAAAAAGCGTCTACGCTGTTTTAAGGTTCTGATCACTTGGGCGTGATGGAGAAGCTATGAGTTCATCGTGTATAGAAGAAGTAAGTGTACCAAATGATGACTGGTACCGGATTGCAGCTGAATTATTAGGCCGTGCGGGAATTGAAATCAATGGCTCCGCGCCGTCCGACCTGCGGGTTAAAAATCCTCTCTTTTTTAAACGGGTTTTGCAGGAAGGTTCGCTGGGTTTAGGCGAAAGCTATATGGACGGCTGGTGGGAATGCGAGCGTCTGGATATATTCTTCCACAAGGTGTTACGCGCCGGGTTGGAAAAGCAGCTCCCACACCATTTCAAAGACACACTCCGCATCGCAGGCGCTCGTCTGTTTAATCTACAAAGTAAAAAACGTGCCTGGATTGTCGGTAAAGAGCACTACGACCTCGGCAACGATCTCTTCAGCCGGATGCTTGATCCCTATATGCAATATTCCTGCGGTTACTGGAAAGAGGCGCAGAGCCTCGAGGCCGCCCAGCAGGCTAAGCTGGATCTCATCTGCCGCAAACTGGAGCTGGAGCCAGGCATGCGGGTACTGGATATTGGCTGTGGATGGGGCGGTCTCGCCGAATATATGGCGCGAAATTATCAGGTCAGCGTCGTGGGTGTAACCATCTCCGCCGAGCAACAAAAAATGGCCCAGGCGCGCTGCGCCGATCTCGATGTAGAGATTCGTCTCCAGGATTATCGCGATCTGCACGACAGCTTTGACCGCATCGTCTCCGTTGGCATGTTTGAGCACGTGGGGCCGAAAAATTACGCTACCTACTTTGAGGTTGCCGACCGTAATTTGAAACCCAACGGCCGCTTTTTACTGCACACCATTGGTTCCAAGGTCACCGACCATAACGTTGACCCGTGGATCGATAAATATATCTTCCCGAACGGCTGCCTGCCTTCCGTGCGTCACATTGCCGAAGCCAGCGAGAAGCACTTTGTGATGGAAGACTGGCACAACTTCGGCGCCGATTATGACACGACCCTGATGGCCTGGTATGAGCGTTTCCTCGCCAGCTGGCCGGAAATTGCCGATAACTATTCTGAGCGTTTCAAACGCATGTTTACCTATTATCTGAACGCCTGCGCCGGCGCCTTCCGCGCCCGCGACATTCAGCTCTGGCAGGTGGTGTTCTCGCGCGGTATTGAACATGGACTGCGCGTCGCCCGTTAAATAACACTCCCCCGCTTATCGGCGGGGGATTTTATTTCAGGCTTCATTGACCTTAGCCGCCATCTCTTTCGCGGCCAGCACGCGTTCGACCGTATCGACAACCGCCTGGGTCTGCGGATCAATCTCAATATTGACGCGATCGCCCAGTTTTTTTGCTCCCAGGGTGGTCCGCTGCAGCGTCTCCGGAATAAGATGCACGCAGAAACGGGTCGCCGTCACCTCACCCACCGTCAGACTAATGCCGTCAATACCGATGAATCCTTTATAGAGGATGTATTTCATCAGCGTTGGATCCTGCACTTTAAACCAGATCTGACGGTTATTTTCGGAAGTCAGAATCTTCACGATTTCCGCGGTGGTCATAATGTGGCCGGACATTAAATGCCCGCCGATTTCA
>OKDC01000258.1_pt1 | contig 8228 bp, 5 predicted proteins | sample 1610511 | NCBI WGS metagenome assembly OKDC01 (sample SAMN04436657, study PRJEB24849) | human gut metagenome | biome: human gut; feature: NICU; material: stool | host: Homo sapiens | place: USA: Saint Louis, MO | collected 2010-05-28
AAGATTCAGGAATGTCAACAGATAAAGAGTTATGCAATCAATCTAAAATTCTGAGGGATTTCATTGACCAGAATGCAAACTAGATTGATTGATTATAAAAAAATAACCTGCTTCGGCAGGTTTTTTATTTTAAAGAGGTAGTAAATGGCAACCCTGCGTGAACTTATCATTAAGGTTTCAGCAAATTCTCAATCATTTCAGACTGAGATCGCCCGCGCTTCACGCATGGGACAAGACTATTATAAAACCATGCAAAATGGTGGACGCCAGGCTGCTGCGGCTGCAAAAGAAAGTCAAAAAGCTCTTTCCGAGTTAACCGATGGATTTGCTTCTGCTGGTCGAGCAGCTACGGCTGCGGCTGCGGCATTTGCTACAGGAAAACTGGTTCAGATTGCTGATCAATGGAACTCAGTGAATGCACGGCTTAAACAAGCCTCAGTTTCTACGAATGATTTTACTTTATCTCAGACCCGATTAATGGCGATTAGTCAGAGTACGGGCACTGCTTTTACTGATAACGCTAATTTATTTTCACGCGCGGCAGCATCAATGCGTGAATTTGGCTACAGCTCAGATGAAGTACTCAAAATCACCGAAGCGGTATCAACAGGTCTAAAACTATCTGGTGCAAGTACAGAAGAAGCCGGTTCTGTTATTACCCAGTTTAGCCAGGCGCTTGCTCAGGGTGTTTTGCGTGGCGAAGAGTTTAACGCGGTTAACGAAGCTGGGGATCGTGTCATCCGCGCCCTGGCTGCTGGTATGGGGGTTGCCCGAAAAGATCTTAAAGCGATGGCTGACCAGGGGCAACTCACAATTGATAAAGTCGTACCAGCATTAATCAGCCAGTTAGGTGTGTTACAGGGGGAGTTTGCCTCGTTACCGCCGACAGTGTCCGGCTCAATGCAAAAAGTCACTAACTCGTTTATGGCATGGGTCGGTGGGGTAAACCAGGCGACTGGTGCAACAGACGCACTTTCTGGCGGTCTTGATGGGCTGGCAGGTACACTGGATTCTCTTACATCTTCTGCTGTCAGCGGGGCCCTCAGTGACGTAGCAGATAATATGTCACTAATTACCACTGCTGCTGGTGGCCTGGTTGGGATCGGATTGGCCCGGTATCTTGGCGGAATTGTTACCAGTGCAAGCAGTGCTACTGGCGCACTTATTTCGGCGGCAAAATCTGAGGTAGCTCTTGCCGTCGCTCAGGAAAAAGCCGCGCAATCTTCTGTTGCCGCTTCCCGCGCCGCCGTTTACCGCGCCCAACAAGCCCTTCAGAATGCTAAAAGTGCAGATGTTCAGGCTGCGCAACAGGAGAGGGTTGCAGCCGCAGAAGCAAAGGTTACTGCTGCACAAGGTCGATTGACTACTGCCCTCGCCACCGGGACAGCTACAGAAAAAGTACGAGCACGAACAGCTCTGGAGCGGGCTCAGGCCGGGCTTGTAGCTGCAAAAAATGCCGATGCACAGGCTATTGCAGAAAGAAAACTTGCTGCAGCGCAAGCGGCGCTTAGTCGTAATATTTCAGGTAGGGTTTCTGCTCAAAATAATCTTAACAGCGTTACCTCTGTCGGCACCCGGTTGATGAGTGGGGCTCTTGGGCTGGTCGGTGGTATACCCGGGTTAGTTATGCTGGGTGCGGGCGCATGGTACGCTATGTACCAAAGCCAGGAACAAGCAAGAAAATCAGCTCAGGAATATGCCAGCCAAATAGATCAGATCAGAGAAAAAACCTCCTCAATGACCCTACCTGAGGTCGATAGTAATCGAAGATTAACGGTTGAGGCGATGCAGGAGCAAAAACGCCTAATCGAAGAGCAAGAACAAAGTGTAAAAAAACTTAACGGACAAATAAATGATTTAAATGAAAGTAGAAGCAAACCAGGTATAACTCAAGAAAATGATTTAAATATTACAAAGGCTATTGCAATTTTGACCGAGCAGGTTGTCGTAGAAGAAGACAAGCTTCGTCAGATGCGAGAAAAATCCAGTGATATATTAAAGGCACTTGAGGAGAATGAAAGAAGAAGAAATGATCTTATAAAAGAAAGAGCATGGCGGCAAAATGAAGAATACCAGAGTCTAATATTGATGACTGGTAAGTATTCCGAAGTTAACCGTTTACTTGGATTAGGAAACCAGCTTTTAATGGAACGGCAGGGCTTGGTTAATGTTCCAATGCGAATGCCTCAGGCTGATTTAACATCACAGCAAGCCAATGCTCTGGAAAAAAGCCGTCAGGACCTTGAGCTATCAAAGCTTAAAGGAGAAGCAAGGGAGAGAGCCCGTTTAGCGTATGCGGCTGACGATCTGGGATTGAAGGATGAACCTCAATTCCAGACCGGCAGGCAAGAGCTAATTAATAACGGGTTAGTCGAGGGGAGAAATAATCAGGCAAATAAACCAAAACCAAAGGGCCCTAAGTCTGAAGCGGAAAAAACAGAGGATGTTTATAAGAGGTTAATCAAGCAGCAAAAAGAGCAAATAGCTCTTGAAGGGCAAAATACTGAACTGGCGAGGGTGAAATATCAGGTGACGCAAGGTGAACTGACGTCGCTGGATAAAGCCAAAAAAGAAACGCTTCTTCATAATGCTGCGCTAATTGACCAACAAAATATTGCAAAACAGTTAAAAACTTACCGGGATGGACTGGCTGACAGTAACGCAGCTGCTCGGGACAGAGGGAATATTGATTTCCTCGGTGCAGGGGCCGGTGATAAAGCCCGCGATCGTATGAAGGAAATGGCAGATATTCGCACTGATTTTCTTAAACAGCAGCGTGATCTGCAGCGTGACTTCAGCCGTGGTGAAATATCTGAAGACCTCTATAAGCAGCAAATGGAAGCCCTGAAAACAGCGCTTGATGAACGGCTGACAATACAGGAGGACTACTACAAGAAAACCGATGAACAACAGTCAGACTGGCGGGCGGGGATCAGCGATTCACTGATGAACTATGCCGATCAGGCTGCTGATCTCAGTTCAATGGCCGCATCAGCGACCAGCGAAATTCTCAATAACGCCACTAACTCTATTTCCAACAATATGACCGACGTTCTTACGGGGGCTGTGTCATTCAAGGAAGGCATCTCCAATGTTTTCACGTCTATGGGTGAAACCATTATTAAGACGCTGATTCAGGTAGCCACGCAAGCGCTGATCACAAAAGCGATCCTGTCGATGGTTGGTGGTGGTTACGGTGGGTTGTTTAGCAGCATTTTGGGAAGCGTTGGTAGTGCTGGTGGTTCGGCAAGCAGTGGAACAGCTATCCAGAGCGCGGGCGCGAATTTCTCGTTTAACGCCCTGGGCGGTGTTTATGATTCTCCGTCCCTCTCCGCATATAGCGGCGGCGTATACAGCACACCTCAATATTTTGCGTTTGCAAAAGGGGCTGGCGTATTCGGTGAGGCAGGACCTGAAGCCATCATGCCGCTAACCCGTGGTGCTGATGGTTCGCTTGGGGTCAAAGCTGTTGGGCGGGAATCGCCGGCGGTACAGAACGCTGCGAGGCAGCAGCAAGAAAGACAACTTCTTTCAACTGGTGACATCAACGTCAATTACCACCTCACTGGTAAACCGGATGATGTGATGATGCAGACATTGGATGCCCACGGCCGCCGCCTGGCTAAACAGATAAAATCTGAACTGACGAGCGACGTAAACAATCCTCAAAATGCCTTCGGTAGAGCTCTTTACTCCAACCTTCAGCCCAAAAAACCACGATAACCTGCCCGGAGGGAATATTCATGGCAGATATTTTCTACCCGGACGAATACCTGCCCATGCCGCTTATGGACGGGTACGGGTTTAAGCCCATATCACCTTTGCTGCGAACGGAGATGACGTCCGGTCGAGCTCAACAACGAAGGCGATATACCTCAACACCCACCCAGGCATCGGTTAAATGGATTTTTAAAACTGATGCTCTGGCGCAGGTATTTGAGGCGTTTTTCAGGGATGCGCTTAAAGATGGCCAGTCCTGGTTCTATCTGAAACTCCAAACCCCAATAGGGGTAAAGCCCTATAAAGCCAGGTTCGTGGATATTTACGAGGGACCGACGCTGGTCGCGCCAAAATACTGGCAGTACAGCGCAACGCTGGAATTATGGGAGCGCCCGTTACCGCCTTCAGGCTGGGGAAATTACCCGGAATGGCTGGCGGGCCAGTCGTTACTGGATATTGCGTTAAACAGAGAGTGGCCGAAGCATGACAATTCTTGAGCGACTATATGCCAGCAGCGGATCGGAGGTTATTCACGATACGCTGCAGATATCCGCAGGCGATGATAACTACTGGCTGACCAGTGGCTGGGATGACGTTTCAGTGACGCTGGAAAATGGTCAGCCGGTGACGTTTGATGCCAGCGCGATAGATATCGCCTTACCAGCCAGGAACGCCGACGGGACACAGGATTTAAAGTTTGCTATCAGCAATATTGACGGACGGGTTTCAGAGGCGATCGATAAAATTCTGGATGAAATGAAATCAGCCACGCTGACATTCCGGCGGTACATTTCATCCGATCTGTCTGCTCCGGCATCATCACCGTATACGCTCGATATCAAATCCGGCTCCTGGACCCCGACAGCAGTTCAGGTCACGGCAGGCTATATGAATGTCCTCAAAACAGCCTGGCCCCGTAAACGTTACAACCTCGCCGAGCATCCGGGCTTACGTTACTAATCTGAGGCAAATATGTTTAACCCTGATAAATACCGTTCAGTCACCTGGCTGAAGGGCGGGCGCGTATATCCGCAGCTCGACTGCTTCGGCATTGTAAATGAGATACGTCGCGACCTGGGGCTACCTGAATGGCCGGATTTTGCAGGTGTAACCAAAGACGGCGGGGGCCTCGACCGGGAAGCGAGAAAGCTGATGCTTTCGCTGAAACGTTGTGAACCCTGTGAAGGTGCCGGAGTGGCTTGCTATTCGGGCTCAACAGTTTCCCATGTCGGGATCGTTGTAATGCTCGATAACCAGCTGCAGGTCGCGGAATGCAATCCAGGCTCGGGGGTTACGTTTCTGCCACTGTCGCGATTTATCCGTCGCTTTAACCGCGTGGAGTTCTGGCAATGACGATAAAGTTTTACCCGTCCCGGCTTCCGGGTGAACCCCTTGAAACGCACGAGCATGGTGTGCTGACGCTGCATGAGTGGATGAGCAGAAATGTCCCGAGCTATTCACAGGATAAAACTCATCCTGTCGTGATCGAGCTGAACGGCCAGGCAGTCCCCCCGGCGGAATGGCCGTTATGTTTGTTGCGGCCAGATAGCGACGTGCGGATATATCCCATTCCGTATGGCACGGGTCTTGAAATTGCCGCGTGGGTTTCGGTGGCCGTATCCATTGCGTCTACGGCCTATGCATTATTCTTTGCCCCTAAACCAGAGCTGGGCGGCTTTTCATCCAGTAACGCTTCATCGCTGGATCTGAATCCGGCTAAAGCCAACACAGCGAAGCTTGGCGATCCCGTTAGGGAGGCTTTCGGGCGAAACCGGATCTACCCGGATTACCTGGTACAGCCGGTAACGCGATTCGACCCCGCTGATCCAACCAGAATGACGGTCGAAATGTTTGTCTGCCTTGGATATGGGCGTTTCTCCTATACCGGTGGGGATTTTCGGGTAGGAGAAACTCCGGCGCTGACCTTAGGCGAGGGCTTTTCATATACCAGCTATGGACCTGGCGATAATGTGGCCGGGGATCGTCGCAGTGAGATATGGTTCAACTCAACGGAAGTTGGGGGAACGTCGAGCGGCAGCGGCCTCGATATGGCTCAGACTACCCCTGAAGCCAGTGATATCGTTGCTGATGCCATGACCGTCAGCGGTGCCTCTGTCTCGTTTTCTGGCCTCGATGTTGATGATGATAATGATGAAGACGAGGATGAGAACAAACTTCCTCCTGGCTGGATCGCCGGTGCAATTGTCACCCTGAAAGCGCCAGTGAATTATCAGGTATCCATCGAGGGCGGTTTTAACGTGCTGACAGGCGACGTCGTGTCAGAGATTGCGCCATTCAGCGGAATGCCTGTCACCCTAACGTTTAACGGTACTGACTATGACCTGCAGATCGCCACGTATACCGCTCACCAGGACGCCGTTCCGGGAACAGGGGGAGCGACTGCGGTATTACGCGCCAGTGCCTCGCCGTCAACGTATGACTTTACGACAACCAGCCAGACCTTTGCTCTGACCTGGCAGGGTATCACCTATACCATATCTCTGGTCGCCAACTACGGCACAATGTCTGGCTTGCTCGCAGCGATCAACGGCGGGTTGAATGGTTCGGGGCTCATTGCTCAGGATGATGGCGGCGTGATACGTATCGTGGAGATCTCCAGCCCCTGGCGTGGCGGTTCCATTACGTCATCATTCCTGCCTGCGTCAGTATTTGGTGACAGCCCGGTATTTACAGCTGGTACAGCATCCAGCGGCGGAAACCCTGCGATAACAGCCAGCGTGACGCTGGCATACGATTCTGGCACTGCCTTTTCCGGATTGCCGGAAGGCACCCAGCGGATTTCCCTGGCGCACCGTGGCAACGAATACCAGATAGCGTCTACTGATGGCCCCTCTGCGACCGTACAGCGTGTGGTTAACGGTGTCGTTGACACCACCTGGTCAGGCTTTATGACCCGTACCGTCGTGGATTTTGCCGCGTCTGGTATTAACGATAATGAAACCTGGCTCGGCCCCTTTCTGGCCTGCCCGCAAAATGAAGTTGTGGATGCCTTCGAGGTCAACTTTGCTTTTCCAAACGGAATTTGCGGGTTCCAGAACAACGGGAATAAGCGGGTCCGCCATGTCGAGTATGAAATCCAGTATCGCGTTTATGGTTCCGGATCAGGGTGGACGAGTAAGCCAGGGGTTTACGCGCTTAAAAACATTAATGGCCTCGGTTTTACAGAGCGTTTTGATCTGTCCTCTCCTGGGCTGGTGGAAGTTCGATGCCGCCGCCGTAACGAGCAGGGGAGCAACAACGCGAGAGACAGCATGTTCTGGCAGGCGCTCAGAGGTCGTTTGCTTTCCCGTCCGACCTCCTACGCTGGGATATCAACAATAGGGATCACGGTTGAAACCGGCGGCCAGCTGGCGGCCCAGTCAGACAAGCGTGTGAGTGTTGTCGCCACACGAAATTATGATGGCGGTGGTGACAGGACAATCAGCGGTGCGTTCCTGCATCTTGCCCGCAGTCTTGGATATCGCGACGACCAGATCGACATTGCGGCGCTCAGTACGCTGGAGGCTACCTACTGGACGCCAAGGGGAGAATATTTTGATCACCAGGCAAGCAGTGACAGCACGTCAGCAAAGGATATTTTCGACAAAATAGCCGAGGCTGGCATGGGGTATTTTCTGCTGTCTGACGGGTTGCTTTCTGTCGGGAGAGAGGGCGTCAAAAGCTGGACAGGTATCATTACTCCTCAGGATACCGTCGAGGAAATGCAGACGTCATTCAGGGTCCCGTCGGAGGATGATTTTGATGGCGTGGATGTGAAATATATCAACCCTGTGACCTGGGCGGAGGAAACCGTACAGTGCCGGACGCCGGAAAATCCTTTTCCGCGCAAAACGGAGGCATACACCATTGATGTTGCCATGACTGCAGATCGCGCCTGGCGTATCGGGATGCGTCGGTTAATGAAATATCTCCACCAACGCCGAACGTATACTGCTACGACTTCGATGCTGGGATGGTGTCATGACTTCGGTGATCACATCATTTTGTCCGACGACATTCCAACCGGGAAAACCCAAAGTTGCCTGATTGACGCGATGATTTACGACTTCCAGGAAATTACGCTGCACGTCACGGAGCCACTGGACTGGAGCTACGCGAATCCTCGCTGCTGGATACAGTTTCAGGACGGTCGACCATCATCGCGAATGCTCACGCCGCAACGGGTAGATGATTTCACGCTGACGGTGCCGTACAACGACGATCTGCATCCCGGCGACTGGATTATGGACGACCCAGATATTGATCTGCCGAAGTTATTGTTCTGCGACAGTGAAAAGGGTGCGCGGCATGGGATAGTCCAGGAGGTTGCCCCATCAGGTGACAGCAACTGTCAGATTACTGCACCTGAATATAAAGAAATTTTCTACAAGTACGACGACGCCACATACCCCGGCGACGTCGCCTAAAACCACAAATTCCCCTAATTAACTCTTTTCGCTCAAACCCTCGTTTGGGCGAACGCCTTTTTTGGAGCAAAAAACATGGCC
>OKDC01000264.1_pt1 | contig 8110 bp, 7 predicted proteins | sample 1610511 | NCBI WGS metagenome assembly OKDC01 (sample SAMN04436657, study PRJEB24849) | human gut metagenome | biome: human gut; feature: NICU; material: stool | host: Homo sapiens | place: USA: Saint Louis, MO | collected 2010-05-28
AGGATTTCTTGATAACCGGTCATTGAAGTATTGAAAACGACTTCCCCAACCGCCGTGCCGGTTGCCCCGATGGCCCGACCGTGAAACTGGGTTCCGTCTTCCAGAACCAATAGCGCTGACTTAATCAAAACATCCTCCAGAGAATATCCACTCACTTTATTTGCATATTAATTCATAAACACGATCTGAATCAATGCAAATCTGTTGCCCGCAGATTTTTGGCAAACGGCGGCATTCTGGAGAGATGTCGGATAAAAGTCAACTTAAAGCGGATATTTTTAATGTCATTTTACGCCACTGGTGCGTAACACGTGATTTTTACGCCAAAAAGATCAACAAACCTGGCTGAGAAAACGCTTGCGGATGTGGAAGAGTGTAAAACAGAGCGATGATCGACAAAAAAGTGGACCAAATGGTCAAAATTTACATTTCATTCACTAAAAAACACGCTAATATTGTATTTTTTACGCATTAGACTTAAGAAACACACCGTAATTCGCAAAAATAAAAAAGGGCAACAAAATATTGCCCCTTGCATCAATAACTTATTGATAGCAATAACCACATCACGATGGATAATAATCGTTATAAACTATTCAGATCCAGCACATCACGCATATCAAACAGGCCATTTTTCTTGTCTCTCAGCCATAACGCTGAACGAACGGCGCCATTTGCAAAGGTCATGCGGCTGGACGCTTTATGGGTGATTTCAATACGCTCACCGATGTCGGCAAACATTGCCGTATGCTCCCCGACAATATCCCCCGCGCGAACGGTCGCGAAGCCGATGGTGCCCGGGACGCGTTCGCCAGTGTAGCCTTCACGACTGTAGACCGCGCAGTCCTTGAGATCTTTGTTCAATGCCCCGGCGATCGCTTCGCCCATCGCCAGCGCGGTGCCTGACGGCGCATCCACTTTATGCCGGTGGTGCGCTTCGATAATTTCGATGTCGGTATAGTCGCCCATCACCTTCGCCGCCTTCTCCAGCAGCTTCAACAGGACATTGACGCCAACGCTAAAGTTAGCGGCGAAGACAATGGCAATGTCCTGCGCGGCATCGCGAATCGCCTGTTTGCCAGCGTCGTCAAAACCGGTGGTGCCGATGACCATCCCTTTGCCGTGATCGCGGCAAAACGCCAGATGGTTCAGCGTGCCTTCCGGGCGGGTAAAATCGATCAACACGTCGAAATCATCTTTTACCGCCGCCAGGCTGCTCTGCACCGCGACGCCCGCTTTGCCGGCGCCCGCCAGCTCGCCGGCGTCGCTGCCCACCAGGCTTGACCCTTCACGCTCCAGCGCCGCGCCCAGCGCCACGCCTTCCATCTGCAATGCAGCCTGAATTAACTGGCGTCCCATCCGGCCGCCCGCGCCGGCGATGGCCACGCGGATTTGTGCATCATGCATAGCTATTCTCTTTTGTTAACATTACGTAAATTGTTTTCAGAGTAACCAGCCCGTCAGCGGGCCGCTACTCAAAAACGCCGATAATTAGAAATTTATGACAAACAGCGGACGATATCAGTAAAAACTATACGATTGTGCCGCGATTCCGTGTTTACCTGATGACAACCGGGAAGGCTAATGATGGCGCCTTCGCCCGTACAGTGCGGGCGAAGGCGGTATTGCAGTGGGTTACAGCGGGAAAAGCGCGCCGGCGGGAAACGCGGATAAAAACCAGGTCACCGCCAACAGATCGGCGCTGCCGCCGGGGCTGAGATGGCGGGCAATCAGCTCATCGTCAAACTGTCGCAGCGCCTCCAGCCCGCCGTCCGCCAGCACGCCGCCCTGCCACAGCAGTCGCTGCGCCTCCTGCTGGACAAAGTTCAGCCCGGCAAGCCCGCCGCGCGAGACCAGGTTGGTGTCATCATTCCACGCCATCAGATGCAGCAGGGTTTGCAGTAGCGCCAGATTACTGTCGCCGGTCTCTTCCATCATGCGGGTAAAGACTGGCATGGCCTGGGTACGCACAGTCAGGAAACCGCTCTCCGCCTCGCCGCGGGCCCCGGAGAGACCATAGCGCAGAAAATGAGCCTCGCCTTTACTGAGCCGTTCCCCGCCAGCAGAAGACAACTCCTGCATAACCATGCCGCGACAGAAGCGCGCCACCTGGTCGCAAAGCCGGTGCTGCTCTATCGGCTCACCTTTCGACACCAGCCTGCCCGCCGCCGCGCTGAGCAGGCCAAAAGCGAAGATCGCCCCGCGATGGGTATTCACCCCGCCGGTGGCCTCCAGCATATCGTTCTCACAGGCCATCCCTACCGGGCGCAGCATCATCAATACCTGCTCCGGCGCGACCGCCGCAGTATCGTGGCCCATGATGAAAAATTTCTCCATCCACGGAGCCACCACCGCGGTGCTGGCCTCAAACGAGGCCAGATCCATATCCCAGTGCGCGCCAGCGTTACGAATATCCACCAACCCGGGCTTTGGGGTCAGGCGAACTTCGGTCAACAGCGCGCGCTCTACCGCGCTGACCACCTCTTCGGCACTCAGTGGCTTCACGCGCCGCACACGCGCAGGATTAATTAACACGTCGCTCATGGCCTTTCCCCTCTGCGTTTAGTCGCTGTTTTTCACCTGACGAATCACATCGATGACCGAACCGTCGCGATAGCGCACCACCGCCACCACCCGATCGGTAAATTCGATCGGCTGCGGCTTGCCAGTCAACAGCTCAGCACGCTGCTGCAGTTCCTCAATGGTCATCAGCGGAATGCCTGCGCTGCGCAAATTGTCGATCAGGTCCTGACGTGCCGGGTTGACCGCAATGCCGTGGTCAGTGACCAGCACATCCACGCTGGCCCCCGGCGTGACGCGGGTCAGCACCTTTTCCACGACGCAGGGAATACGGCCGCGAACTAACGGCGCGGTAATAATGGTCAAATCCGCACCGGCGGCGGTATCGCTATGGCCACCGGACGCCCCGCGCAGCACACCGTTAGAACCGGTCATCACGTTAACGTTAAAGTCGATATCAATTTCCAGCGCGCTGAGCATCACCACGTTTAAGCGCTCGCAGGAGGCGCCTTTGGAGCCCGGGCTGGCATACTGATTGGTGGAGATCTCGACATGGTTCGGGTTCTCCGCCAGCGAACGCGCCGCGTCGCCATCGAAGGACTGGGTATCGAGCAGCGTTTTGATCAACCCTTTTTCGTGCAAATCGACCATCGTCCCGGTGATACCGCCGAGGCCGAAGCTGGCGGTAATGCCGTTACGGCGCATTTTATCTTCAAGGAAGCGAGTTACTGCCAGCGAGGCGCCGCCGGTACCGGTCTGCAGCGAGAAACCCTCTTCAACGACTTTCGCCGCCTGGCGGGCGATCAGCAGCTCGCGCGGGTTGCTGGTCAGACGGATGGCACCCGCGGTAATTTTTTGCGGATCGCCGACTTCATCTACCTGGACTATCAGATCCACCTGATCCTGGGCAATACTGGCCGGATAGTTAGGATAATCCACCCACTCTTCGGTGAGCAGCACCACGCATTTAGCGTGCTCGGCATCGACGCGCGCGTAGCCCAGAGAACCGCAGCGTGATTTACCGCTAAAGCCGTTGGCGTTGCCAAACTCATCGCAGCAAGGAACGCCGAGAAACGCGACATCAATCGACAGCTCGCCGCTTTGAATCAGCTGTACGCGACCGCCGTGGGAGTGGATCTGCACCGGGTTTTCCATTAAACCGGCGGAGATCTCCTCGCCCAACTTGCCGCGCAGGCCGGAGGTGTAGATCTGGCGGATCACGCCATTTTTAATATGCTCGATCAGCGGCCAGTGGGCGTCGATCAGCGAACTGGATGCCAGCGTCAGATCGCGAAAACCCATTTCCGCCAGCTTCGCCACTACCATATTGACGACTTTGTCACCGCCGCGAAACGCGTGGTGAAACGAGATGGTCATGCCGTTTTGCAGGCCGGAGCGACGGATTGCCGTTTCCAGCGAATCGCAGATTTTGCGCTGGCGCTTTTCGCTCTCACTCGCCAGCCAGGGACTTTTCGCCGTTACGCCGGCATAAGGTGTCAGTCCATTCGGCATCACGTACTGCTGATTAAGCATTGCTACTGTCTCTTTCATCTTATTCCCCTTAATCACGAATACCGGAAGCCGAGAGCGCCACCACTTTGCGAGCATGGTCGATAATCGGTCCATCGATCATCTTGCCGTTCAGCGATACCACACCCAGACCTCGTGTTTCGGCTTCTTCCGCCGCGGCAATCACTTCCAGCGCGTGATCGACCTCTTTGCGCGTCGGGGCATAGACCTGATGCAGGAGTTCAATTTGTCGTGGGTTAACCAACGATTTGCCGTTAAAGCCGAGGTTTTTGGCCAGATTCGCTTCCGCCAGGAAGCCCTCTTCATTATTGATATCCGACCACACCACGTCATAGGCGGCGATGCCGGCAACGCGGGCGGCATGCAGTACAGCGCAGCGGGCGTAGAACAGTTCAGTACCGTCGCCGCGGGAGGTGCCCATATCCATCACGTAATCGAAGGCCGCCAGCGCGATCGCCGCCAGACGCGGGCTGGCACGGGCGATTTCCACCGCGTTCACCACGCCCAGCGCCGACTCGATCGCCGCCATTAACTTGGTGCTGCCCACTTCCCGGCCGCACTCGCGTTCAATCCGCTCAACATGCGCTTCCAGCTCATGGATATCTTCTTTGCTGTCGGTTTTCGGCAGACGCACCATATCCACGCCCGCGCGGACTACCGCTTCAAGGTCGGCAAGACCGAACGGCGTATTCAGCGGGTTAATGCGCACCACGGTTTCGATATCCTGATACAGTGGATGCTGCAGCGCCTGATACACCAGCAGACGAGCGGTATCTTTCTCGCGCAGCGAAACGGCATCTTCCAGGTCGAACATCACCGCATCGGCGCCGTAGACGAATGACGTGCTTAACATGGCGGCATTGGCGCCAGGGATGAACAACATACTGCGACGTGGTTTCATAGCTGGCTCCATTGTAATTGGGTCTGTTGCGCCGCGCGCAGCGCCGCGGCCTGTACGCGAGCTCGCAAAACACATTCCAGCGCGCCTTTATCATCGACCACCACGCTGGCCTGTTTCACGCCAAGCTGAGCCAGCGTTTCTCTCACTACCTGCTCAATCGCAGCGCCAAACTGTTGTTTCACAATGCTGTCGATTTCCAGCTGAATGCCCGGCTGCGCCGCCGGTCCAATCCTGACCATCACATCGCTGGACTCCAGCGTGCCGGCCAGGGCGTCAATCTTCATTTCCATAGGGGAAAATCCTTAGTTAGGGCATAAAAATCAGGCGGTTTGATGTTCGCTTTCCGCCAGTTGCATCAGAAAAGAGAGGATCCCCGGCGGTACCAGCGCCGCGACCGCCTGCCAGTTGCGCTGTCGATAGAGTTCGCGCACTCGGGAGGCCGACACGGGTCCACCATTTTTTTCGATTCGCGCAAGCTCAACTACTTCAATGGGCGGCGCGTCGCCTGGCGCTTCCAGTAGTGACTTCATGCGCTGGTTGTAATTACGGGTCAGGGGACACAGCGGCTCGGTGCCGACAAAGCGATGGGTAATCTGCAGCGCCGGGGCCAGGCGCTCGCGGAAGAGCTGCAGGTCAATCTGGCTGTGGCAGTCATCAACCGCCCCCTGCTCTTTCAGGAAATAGCCGGGGAACGTCGCCCGCGAGATCAGATACGCCGAACCGGGATGCAGCGTCACCTTATCGATGCCGGTAATCCCCTGTTCAATGAGTTTGAAGCGATCGTGATAGGAAAAGCAGGACGCATCTTCTTTGACCACAAACAGATGCAGCCAGTCGCACTGGCTGGCCGCCTGTTCTACCAACCAGCGGTGGCCGAGGGTGAAGGGATTGGCGTTCATCACGATAGCGCCGATTTTTCTTCCCGGCTGACGGTACATCGCCAGCTGTCGGCAGTAACGAGTCAGTCGTTCGCGGCTATTTTCCATTAGCACGGCGCGGTCGCCCGCCTGGGCTATCGGCCAGAAGCCGGCGCCGGAAAATAACGCGGCATTGCAAAGTTTAGTGAACAAAAACAGTTCGCTGCGCCCCAGCTCATAGGCCAGCGTCAGGAGCTCGGTCAGTAATTTAAGGCTCAGCCCCTCCCCCTGCAGCGAGGGATCGATGGCGATGCATTTCAGCACATTGCCGGCGATAGCACCGCAGCCGACCAGCCGCTGCTGATACTCGGCGATAATCGCCATTTCGCAGTCGGCCTCTAACGACAGTTGATGCTGGCGGAGAAACCGATCGATCGCCTCTCGCCGCGGTTTATCTTTTAATAGCTGAACGCGTTTTAATATCAGTGTCATTTTTTAGCGCTTCGTCATTTCAAAACGAACTGTATTTCGCCAGCGTTCGGCTATGGATTCTTGTATTTAAGTCACAGTTTTTCTCGTGGCTTAATTGGCTTTATGGTTTTTATGTTGTTAATTAATTCAGAATCATAAAAACAATTAAATTAATAAAAAACACGAGTATTCAGTGAAGATAATCACACCTTACCCCTGGATCTATTTATTACTATGCGCCGGTCTTACTACTCCATCAATAAACAGGATAACGTTTATGACTAACATGAGTCAGGCTCCGGCGACGGAGAAAAAGGGCGTTAGCGATCTGCTGGGATTTAAAATCTTCGGCATGCCGCTCCCCCTTTACGCATTTGCGTTAATTACACTATTACTTTCACATTTTTATAACGCTTTACCCACCGATATCGTCGGCGGCTTTGCCATCATGTTTATTATCGGCGCTATATTCGGGGAAATTGGCAAGCGCCTGCCAATATTCAACAAATATATCGGTGGCGCTCCGGTGATGATTTTCCTGGTGGCGGCTTATTTTGTCTATGCCGGTATTTTTACGCAGAAAGAAATCGATGCTATCAGCAACGTTATGGATAAGAGTAACTTCCTTAACTTATTCATCGCGGTATTAATTACCGGAGCAATTCTGTCGGTAAACCGCCGCCTGCTGCTGAAATCACTGCTCGGCTATATTCCAACTATCCTGATGGGCATTGTCGGCGCGTCTATTTTTGGCATCGCTATCGGCCTGGTGTTCGGTATTCCAGTGGATCGCATCATGATGCTGTACGTCCTGCCGATCATGGGTGGCGGCAACGGCGCGGGCGCGGTCCCCCTGTCGGAGATTTACCACTCCGTCACCGGTCGTTCTCGCGAAGAGTATTACTCAACCGCTATCGCTATTCTGACCATCGCTAACATCTTCGCCATCGTCTTTGCCGCCGTCCTCGATATCATCGGCAAAAAACACACCTGGCTGAGCGGCGAAGGGGAACTGGTGCGTAAAGCCTCGTTCAAAGTGGAAGAAGATGAGAAAGCGGGACAAATCACCCATCGCGAAACCGCCGTCGGTCTGGTGCTGTCCACTACCTGCTTCCTGCTGGCCTACGTCGTGGCGAAGAAAATTCTGCCCAGCATTGGCGGTGTGGCTATTCACTATTTCGCGTGGATGGTGCTGATCGTCGCCGCGCTGAACGCCTCCGGGCTGTGCTCACCGGAAATCAAAGCCGGTGCTAAACGCTTGTCTGATTTCTTCTCCAAACAGCTGCTCTGGGTGCTGATGGTCGGGGTCGGCGTCTGCTACACCGACCTACAGGAAATTATCAACGCCATCACCTTCGCTAACGTTGTTATCGCCGCCATTATCGTTATCGGTGCGGTGCTCGGCGCGGCGATCGGTGGCTGGCTGATGGGTTTCTTCCCAATAGAATCGGCCATCACTGCAGGCCTGTGTATGGCCAACCGCGGCGGCTCCGGCGACCTGGAAGTTCTCTCTGCCTGTAACCGTATGAACCTTATCTCTTATGCGCAAATCTCCTCCCGTTTGGGCGGCGGTATTGTGCTGGTCATCGCCAGCATCGTGTTCGGCATGATGATTTAACCCATACGCACGATGGCACGTTGAACTGACAGGTGAAGAACGAATCAGGGTCCAATGCCGGGAGCGGCAGAGGGAAATCCACCCTGCTCCTTAGCCAGAAACCTTGTCAGACAGCGCGTCATCGTGCCCCTATTTGAGATGTATAAATGACTGACAATGCCATCCTGTTAGGCGAAGGCTTCACCCTGATGTTTCTCGGCATGGGCTTTGTAC
>OKDC01000268.1_pt1 | contig 8027 bp, 6 predicted proteins | sample 1610511 | NCBI WGS metagenome assembly OKDC01 (sample SAMN04436657, study PRJEB24849) | human gut metagenome | biome: human gut; feature: NICU; material: stool | host: Homo sapiens | place: USA: Saint Louis, MO | collected 2010-05-28
ATCTTCTTCCATAAACTCATAATTCAGGCCCCAGACCGATGTAAAACTGTAAACCATGCTCTTCTTTGTCGCCGATCGGCCGGGCGATATCCAGCTTGATCGGCCCCACCGGCGACTGCCAGCGCACGCCTACCCCGGCGCCGGTTTTGAAATCGCTCTCGCGAATATCGCTGACCGCTTCGCCGCTATCGACAAACACGGCGCCCCACCATTTACCACTGACGTTGTACTGATACTCCAGCGAGCCGGTCGCCAGCTTCGAGGCCCCGATCAGCTTGCCGTCATCATCCTTCGGCGAGATAGATTTGTATTTATAGCCGCGAATACTGCGATCGCCCCCGGCGAAAAAACGCAGATCTGGCGGCACCTTGTCAAAGTTGTCCGCTTCGATCCAGCCAAGGTTGCCGCGCACCACAAAGCGGTGGCGGTCATAGAGGGTACGGATCCAGACGTCCTGGGCCTGCATCAAGATGAAGTTGATGTCCGAGCCCCACATGGTGTTGGAGTAGTCCACCGAGTAGCGCTGGGAATCGCCCCAGGTAGGCATCAGGCCGCCGCGGGAGCGAGTGCGGTTCACCGAGACCCCAGGATAAATCAGCATGGTGGTGTTGGTGACGTTCGCCTGGGTAAAGTGATCCAGGCTCCAGCGCAGGTTAATCGCTCGCTGCCAGCCGCTCGACATCTCCCAGAAACGCGAGACCCCCAGGGTGGTAGAGTCGGCCTGGGTATCATTGAGGTCGGTACGCTTAAAACCGCCCTGCATCAGATAATACTGTTCGAGGGGGCTCTTCAGCAGTGGGACTTTATAGGTAAAATCGAATTGCTGCTCCGGGGCGGAGAGGCTGACGCTGGAGGTCAGGCTGTGGCCATACGAGTTGACCCATGGTTTTTTCCACGTGGCTTTCACCCGCGGACCGACGTCTGTGGAATAGCCGACCCCGGTTTCCACGGTGTTCTCTTTGCGAGGCGAGACAACGCCCTGCAGAGGCAGCACCTTGGTTTTCCGCGACTTAGCAAAATCAGGCGCCACCACCACCGAACTGAACCAGCCGGTCGCCGCCAGGCGGCGGTTTAGCTCGGCCAGGTCCTGCGAGGTGTAGTAGTCGCCCTCTTTAAACGGCACGAGGTTTTGCAGGTATTCATCGCGGATTTGCGAGCCAGAGAAAGTGACGTGGCCAAAGCGATAGCGTTCGCCGCTGTCGTAATCGATATCCCAGAACGCCTGATGACGGTCGAGGGAGACCCCGAGCTGGCTCTTAAGAAACTCGCTGTCAAAGTAGCCTTTGCGCAGGGCGACGCGGGTCAGCGAGCTCTTGAAGCCGTCGTAATCCCCGTGGTTGAGCACCGTCCCGATGGCCGGGCGCGTTTTCAGCAGCGCCAGGTAGTCGCTATCGGTGCGGGCGCCGCCGCGCAGAATCACCTCGGTTCCGCCAATGCGCACCGGTTCTCCCGGGGTCACTTTGGCGATCAGCACCTGACGTCCCCTTTTCGGCGGCGGACGCAAATCAAATTCAATCGTCGGCTCGTAATAACCCAGCGCTTTCAGACCTTCGCGAATGGCGTCATCGACGCGCGCGCGAAAGCGACGATCCGGCGTGACTTCATCGCTCTGGATGGTGGAAAGCTGGGCGCGAACGTTTTTCTCCAGCTCCCCGGATAATCCCTCAACCTGCAAACGCACATTCGCTGCGCTGGCGACCCCGCTGACCAGCAAAAGGCTGGTGACACATAACTGGCGGATTTTTAGCACATTTTCTCCTGAATATCCCTGTTTCCTCTACAGGAAACACTGGCGCCGCTCCACGGCTTAACAAAACCCTAACAACATAGGGTTGAAAAAGTGGCAATAACCCAAATAATTCTTATGTATTAATCTAGACGTATTACGCGTATTTATTGTGTTAAAAGACACGCTTCGTTACAACCTTAACGACGATTTCTGTATTGAGAGGCCAACCGTGAGTCTATTTGATAAAACGCATCTTGTCGCCCAGGCGGATGCGCTGCCTGGACGCAATACCCCCATGCCAGTGGCGACGCTCCACGCAGTTAACGGCCACTCGATGACCAACGTCCCGGCGGGGATGGAAGTGGCGCTGTTCGCCATGCGCTGCTTCTGGGGAGTTGAGCGCCTGTTCTGGCAATTGCCGGGGGTTTACAGCACCGCCGCAGGTTACACTGGCGGCTATACGCCCAATCCGACCTATCGCGAAGTGTGCAGCGGTCAGACCGGTCACGCGGAAGCGGTACGCGTGGTTTATGATCCGCAGGTGATTAGCTATGAGCAGTTATTGCAGGTGTTCTGGGAAAATCACGACCCGGCGCAGGGTATGCGGCAGGGTAACGACCACGGCACCCAGTACCGCTCGGCGATTTACCCGCTGACCCCGGAACAGACGGAGGCGGCAAAGGCCAGCCTCGCGCGCTTCCAGGCGGCGATGAACGACGCGCCCGATACCCGTCACATCACCACCGAGATCGCCACCGCCAAACCGTTCTACTATGCCGAGGACGATCACCAGCAGTATCTGTATAAAAACCCGCACGGCTATTGCGGCATCGGCGGCATTGGCGTCTGCCTGCCGCCTCAGGCGTAATTCTGATTTCCGCCTCAACAGCGAGGCGGTCAATGAACGCTCTGGCGGCTTTACATTCCCTTACGCTATACTAGCCAGTGTGACAGCCGGTCCAGCGCCTTCGGACCGGTTTTTTATGTATTCCACATTTGAGTTATCAACTTCCCTTCCGAGGATCTGGCCTCAACGGTCAGAAAAGATATGTTAAACAGTATTTTAGTAATACTCTGTCTGATAGCCGTCAGTGCGTTTTTTTCGATATCGGAAATTTCACTGGCTGCCTCACGTAAAATCAAACTGAAACTGCTGGCCGATGAAGGCAACGTCAACGCACAGCGGGTGCTGAAGATGCAGGAGAACCCGGGCACCTTCTTTACCGTCGTGCAGATTGGCCTCAACGCCGTCGCCATTCTTGGCGGTATTGTGGGCGACGCGGCTTTCTCACCGGCGTTTCATAGCCTGCTCAGCGGGTATTTGTCACCGGAGCTCTCCGAGCAGCTGAGCTTCATCATCTCTTTTACCCTGGTCACCAGCTTGTTCATCCTGTTTGCTGACCTGACTCCGAAACGCATCGGTATGATTGCGCCCGAAACAGTGGCCCTGCGCATCATCAACCCGATGCGCTTCTGCCTGTTAGTCTTCCGCCCGCTGGTGTGGTTGTTTAACGGCATGGCCAACATGATCTTCCGCATCTTCAAACTGCCGATGGTGCGGAAAGACGATATCACTTCCGATGATATCTATGCCGTGGTCGAGGCCGGCGCGCTGGCCGGGGTGCTGCGCAAGCAGGAGCATGAGCTAATTGAGAACGTGTTCGAGCTGGAGTCCCGCACCGTTCCTTCCTCCATGACCCCGCGTGAAAGCGTCATTTGGTTTGATTTGCACGAAGACGAGCAGAGCCTGAAGAATAAAGTGGCCGAACATCCGCACTCGAAGTTCCTCGTCTGTAATGAAGATATCGACCACATTATCGGTTACGTCGATTCAAAAGATCTGCTGAACCGCGTGCTGGCGAACCAGAGCCTGGTGCTGACCGGCGGCGTACAGATCCGCAACACGTTGATCGTGCCGGACACCCTGACCCTGTCGGAAGCGCTGGAAAGCTTCAAAACCGCCGGGGAAGACTTCGCGGTGATCATGAATGAATACGCGCTGGTGGTCGGGATCATCACTCTCAACGACGTCATGACCACCCTGATGGGCGACCTCGTCGGCCAGGGGCTGGAAGAGCAGATCGTCGCCCGCGATGAAAACTCGTGGCTGATCGATGGCGGTACGCCGATTGATGACGTGATGCGCGTGCTGGATATCGACGAGTTCCCGCAGTCCGGGAATTACGAGACCATCGGCGGCTTTATGATGTTTATGCTGCGTAAAATCCCCAAACGCACCGACGCGGTGAAGTTCTCCGGCTATAAGTTTGAGGTCGTGGATATCGATAACTACCGTATCGACCAGCTGCTGGTGACCCGCATCGATAACAAGCCAACGGTGCTGGTGCCGAAGCAGGCGGAAACGGCGGAAAGCCAGAACGCCTGAGCGTAATCTTTTCTCTCTCCTAAGGGCGGATGACCATCCGCCCTTTTTTATGGCCCAAATGGTTATCCCACACTCCCACTTAACAAAATTGCTTTATCGGTGGGCTACAGCGATCCGGTCTATTTCACCCGCTTGTTTCGTAAACATAACGGCATCCCACCGGGCGAATATCGCAAACGCTATGCGGAAATGAAGGGCTAAAAACATCAACGGCTCCCATCGGGAGCCGTCTTTTACCTACTACGTACTGCTACGTGCCAGGTTATGCCATCTCAGTTTGCAGACGCAACACCTGACGATTGACTTCGGACATCACTGACAGATGCAGCTTGTCCTTGACCTTCGGGATAAGGATTTTGCCCTTATCAAATTCAAATGCGCCAACGTCCTTGATGTACAACCGTCCACGAAACAGGATCTTCACGTACTTCGCCACTTGCAGCGGATTGTAGCGTTGGAAAATTTTCATTCTTCTCTCCTGCCAGGGTTACGCTCTTGTGGTGCCACAGTTAGCCCACGTCTTGGGAGCGCAAATTTTAATGCCCTAAAACTATAGTCCAGAATCTCAGAGGGACCCAGTATGTATAAGTTTATTTACCCTTTGATGACAATAATTCAGAATTTTCGTTTCAGACATACGATGAAGTAAGTATAAGTCGCCGTTTTACGACTAATTTGTGCGTCAACACGCAAACTGGCATCCTCATTGCGGGTAATCACCGTCAATCGCACTTATGATTAAACGAGACCAAGTGGTCGGATCACCTGCATAAAAATGATTAAGGATTGCGCATGACCCTACGTAGCATACTGGCCGCCTCGTTACTGCTTCTCCCGCTGCTGGCCACAGCGCATAACTTCGTCGACGGCCAGCGCGTGGCGCCCGTTGGCGTCGCGGATCGGGGAGAGCTTATTCTGGATAAGGATAAGTTTAGCTATAAAAACTGGAATAGCGCCCAGCTGGCGGGAAAAGTGCGCGTGGTCCAGCACATCGCCGGACGCTCGTCAGCAAAAGAGAAGAATGCCAACCTGATCGAGGCGATTAAAGCGGCGGGCTTCCCGCACGATCGCTATCAGACCACCACCATTGTAAACACTGACGACGCCATCCCGGGCACCGGGATGTTTGTACGCAACAGCATTGAAAGTAATAAAAAGCTCTTCCCATGGTCGCAATTTATCGTCGACAGCAACGGCCTGGTGCGGAAGGCCTGGCAGCTGGACGAGAAGAGCTCAGCGATCGTGGTGCTGGATAAGAACGGGCGTGTGCAGTGGGCTAAGGACGGCGCCCTCACCCAACAAGAGGTGCAGCAGGTGATCGACCTGCTGCATAAATTGCTTAATAAATAGAGACCCGGAAGCCGGGGTTGAGGAAGGATTCACGCGGCGTGTAGTCGAGGGTTTTCCCCTGCCAGTCGTGAACATGCGCCCCGGCGGCCACCGCGACCGCATGGCCGGCGGCGGTGTCCCAGGTGCTGGTCGGCCCGAAGCGCGGATAGAGCTGGGCCTGACCTTCCGCCACCAGGCAGAATTTCAGCGACGAACCGATTGAGGTGGTCTGGTGTTCGCCCAGTTGCTCAAGGTACTCCTGCAGCTCCGGATCGTTGCTATGGGAGCGGCTAATCACCACCAGCGGCGGACGGGCATCGCGGACCTGGATCTGCTTGCGTACGCCGCACTCTTCTTTCCAGGCTTTACCATTTTGCGCGCTGTACATCACCTTCATCACCGGCGCATAGACAACGCCCAGCGTCGGCTTGCCGTTTTCAATCAGCGCGATATTGACGGTGAATTCGCCGTTACGCTTAATAAACTCTTTGGTGCCGTCCAGCGGGTCGACCAGCCAGTAGCGCTGCCAGTGCTGGCGCACTTCCCACGCCGGCGGGTCCTCCTCGGAGAGGACCGGGGTATCCGGATCCAGCGCCTGCAGGCCGCTGACAATGACTTTATGCGCTGCGATATCCGCCGCCGTGACCGGAGAATCATCTTTCTTGCTGGCGACGTTGATCGGCTGGTTTCCATCGTAGACTTCCATGATGGCATCGCCCGCATTCCGTGCAAGCTGACTTACTTGTTCTAACATTCTCCACCTCGTCTGGTTACAGTGGCGTTAACTCGTTGTTTTATTTATATCGCATCACCGCGAGTTCCGCTATCTGTGATAACGATGGCGGTTTCTCTGCCCGCTTTTCTGGCAAGATTCACATTTCTGTAAGCAACAGAATATAAATACATTTTCTTCTGTGCTATCGCTCATAAAAAAGGACGCCTCTGATGATTAAGTTTAGCGCAACGCTCCTGGCCACGCTGATCGCCGCCAGCGTCAACGCCGCGACGGTCGACCTGCGGATCATGGAAACCACCGATCTGCACAGCAATATGATGGACTTCGACTATTACAAAGATGCCGCCACGGAGAAATTCGGCCTGGTGCGTACCGCCACCCTGATCGAACAGGCGCGGGCAGAAGTTAAAAACAGCGTGCTGGTGGATAACGGGGATGTGATCCAGGGGAGCCCGTTAGGCGACTATATGGCGGCAAAAGGGCTCAAAGAGGGCGATGTACATCCGGTATATAAGGCGATGAACACCCTGAATTACGCCGTCGGCAACCTGGGCAACCATGAGTTCAATTACGGTCTCGACTTCCTGCACAAGGCGCTGGCCGGGGCGAAGTTCCCCTACGTGAACGCCAATATCATCGATGCCAAAACCGGAAAACCGATGTTTACGCCGTACCTGATCCAGGATACCCGGGTCGTGGACAGCGACGGTCAATCCCACACCCTGCGCATCGGCTATATCGGCTTTGTGCCGCCGCAGATCATGACCTGGGATAAAGCCAATCTTAACGGCAAGGTGACGGTCAATGACATTACCGAAACCGCGCGCAAATATATCCCGGAGATGCGGGCGAAAGGGGCTGATGTGGTGGTAGTGGTCGCTCACTCCGGCCTCTCCGCCGACCCGTATCAGGCGATGGCCGAGAATTCGGTTTACTACTTAAGCCAGGTGCCCGGCGTGGACGCCATTATGTTCGGCCATGCCCACGCGGTGTTCCCGGGTAAAGACTTCGCCAACATCAAAGGCGCGGATATCGCCAAAGGGACGCTGAACGGTGTACCGGCGGTGATGCCGGGAATGTGGGGCGATCATCTCGGGGTGGTCGATCTGGTGCTAAATAACGACAGCGGTAAATGGCAGGTAACTCAGAGTAAAGCGGAAGCGCGGCCAATCTATGACGCGGTGGCGAAGAAATCACTGGCGGCCGAAGATGCCAAGCTGGTGGCGGTGCTGAAAGCCGATCATGACGCCACTCGCGAATTCGTCAGCAAGCCGATCGGCAAGTCCGCCGACAACATGTACAGCTATCTGGCGCTGGTGCAGGACGACCCGACGGTGCAGGTGGTCAACATGGCGCAGAAAGCCTACGTAGAACACTATATTCAGGGCGACCCGGATCTGGCGAAGCTGCCGGTGCTCTCCGCCGCCGCGCCGTTTAAAGTCGGCGGGCGTAAAAACGATCCGGCGAGCTTTGTCGAAGTGGAGAAAGGCCAGCTCACCTTCCGCAATGCCGCCGACCTCTATCTCTACCCCAACACCCTGGTGGTGATGAAGGTCAGCGGGAAAGAGGTTAAGGAGTGGCTGGAATGCTCTGCCGGACAGTTTAACCAGATCGATCCCGCCAGCAGCAAGCCGCAGTCGCTGATCAACTGGGACGGCTTCCGCACCTACAACTTCGACGTCATTGACGGGGTGAACTACCAGATCGACGTCACTCAGCCGGCCCGCTATGACGGCGAATGTCAGATGATCCATCCGCAGGCAGAGCGTATTAAGCACCTGACCTTCAATGGAAAACCGGTTGATCCGCAGGCTACTTTCCTGGTCGCGACCAATAACTATCGCGCT
>OKDC01000270.1_pt1 | contig 8019 bp, 7 predicted proteins | sample 1610511 | NCBI WGS metagenome assembly OKDC01 (sample SAMN04436657, study PRJEB24849) | human gut metagenome | biome: human gut; feature: NICU; material: stool | host: Homo sapiens | place: USA: Saint Louis, MO | collected 2010-05-28
CCCACCGTACGCGGGTCCGTTGCGGCTTTGGTGCCGACTGCTGCCGTTCCGACTACCGCGGCGGCAACGCAGCCCTGCAGCAGTAGTGCAGAAAGCAGGATGGCGAGGGGCGAGAGAGCCTTCATGTGTTCTCCTTAATCGTCCTGGTGTGGAAAAAGAGTGTTATCTATCAAATCGCACAGACAGTTGACGGTCAGCATGTGCATCTCCTGGATACGCGCGCTGCGATGGGAGGGGATGCGGATTTCGACATCCTGTTGACCTAACAGGCCCGCCAGCTCACCGCCGTCATAGCCGGTTAACGCGACGATGGTCATGTCGCGGGTCACGGCGGCTTCCACCGCCTTGACGATGTCCCGACTGTTTCCGCGCGTAGAGATCGCCAGCAGCACATCGCCGGCGTGTCCCAGGGCGCGCACCTGCTTGGCGTAGATCTCGTCATGCAAGCGATCGTTAGCGATGGCGGTTAAGACCACATTATCGGTATTTAGTGCAATGGCAGGTAAACCAGGGCGTTCCGTTTCAAAGCGATTAATCATGCTGGCAGCAAAATGCTGTGCGTTGGCGGCGGAGGTGCCATTACCACAACAGAGGATTTTGTTGCCGTTAAGCAGGGACTGGACGAGCGTCATCGCCGCCCGGGAGATGGCGTCCGGGAGTGCTTCCGCTGCGGCAATTTGGGTTTGAATGCTTTCGGTAAAGCAGGCTTTGATTCTGTCGAGCACGGGATCCCTTACTTCTGGTATTACGCTATTCGCCAAAGGCGTTTTTTAGCCATTGGATGTCGTTTCCGGTGAAGGCTACCACATCGAAACGGCAATCCACAGTCTCAAAGCTCCCATTCTGTCGGCAGAGCCACAAACGGGCGGCTTTAAGCAGTCGTTGTTGTTTTTGCGGAGTGACGCTGGCTGCCGCATCACCGTACCGGGCGCTACGGCGGTAGCGCACTTCGATAAAAACGGTGACCGTGCCGTCGCGCATGATAAGGTCAATTTCGCCGCCACGCTCGCGGGCATTGGCGGCGATAAAACGCAGGCCCTGGCCTTCCAGCCAGCGGCGAGCCTGGTTTTCCCAGGCATCGCCGGTCTGTTTGCTTAGCTGGCCGGAACGATTTTTCCCTGCTGGTACTTGAGCCATGACAGTTTCCTGTTAATCACGCAATCCTGGTTGGCCGTCAGATCGCCGGTATTGCCGTTCAGCTCGAAGCCAGGCGTCTGGCGCATTTGCGTGAAGTGATTTGCCAGTGACCAGGCGTCAGCGCCCATGGCATACAGACGCGCCAGCGAGTAGTCATTACGCACCGCGGACAGCGCCTGCTGCATTAGCGACGGATTGCTGCCGGCCAGCATTGGGATCTCACTATACTGCAAGCCTTCCATCTCCAGACGGAAATCCGGCCCCGCGGTGCCCTGGGCGCTGCGCGAGCTGGCGTACAGGGTGACATTGCTCTGGCTGCCGTTGCGCATGGCGATCATCGGTTTGATATAGGCAATCTGTTCCGGGGTGGCGAGGATATAGGCCGCATCGACGCTGCCGCCGCTGCTTACCGGCATCTCATCCGCACTGCCGAGGATGCTGTTCTGCGCTGATGGCAGGGTGGAGACCGGGGTGCCGCTCAGCGCAATGCCCCCGCCGCCGTTCACACCGGCGCGCAGCTCGGCCGTGGATCCAAAACGCTGCTGCAGGACGCTGGCGCCGCCCAGCTTCAGCCACTCGTCGGCAAAAGCGCTAACCACACGATCGCCCAGCGCGCCGCGCGGAACCAGCAGCAGCGGGGTCTGTTTCCCCTGTTGGTGGATATGTCGGGCGGCGTCACGCGCTTCGTCTTCCGGAGAAAGCGCGAAATAGCAGAGGTTAGCGCGGCTTTCGACTTTTTCCGGCTGGTTGAGGGCCAGCACATTGAGCGGCGTGTTGCTCTTGATAACCTCTTCAACGTTTTCTTTCAGCAACGGCCCAACCACCAGGGTGGCGCCATCCTGCTGCGCCTGGGCGAGCAGCTGGCTTATCGGCTGGGTGGTGGTGTCGTAAATTTTCAGTTCCGCAGAAGGGTTAGCGGCGGTTGCGACCTCGGGCTGCGGCTGTGCGGCCGGCGCGGTAACCGGCTGGGTGGCCGGGGAAGCGGTAGTCTGCGGCGTGGCGGATGTTGCCGGCGCCTGGGCTGCCGGTTCCGCAGCAGGCGCTGCCTGGTCCTGCGTCGGGGCCTGAACCGGATCAGCGCGGCTTCCGGTGGCGGTAAGATCGCTGATTTCTGCCTGCGACGGACTCACCACATCATCATTACCGGAGACATTCGCCGCCTGGGCGACCTGGGCGGGAACCGCGCTGCCCGTCACCGACGGCGCGCCGTTTTTGGCGGCTTCAAAGCCCTGCTGGATAGTGCGGCCGAAGATCGACGCCTGACCGTTCAGCGGCAGAAAAAGCGCAATCTTGTTGATGGACGCAGGCTTATAGTTTTGCATATTCACAAGCGCCGTCGGCAGCATTTTAGCGCCCGGGTTTTGCGGATAGCGCGTCTGCCAGTCTTTAACGCCCGCTTTCAGTAGCGTCGGATCGTTGCGGTTGTCAAACCACATCCGCTGCAGATCCAGCCAGCCCTGGAGGATATTTTCATCGGCGTTGATCACCAGCGCATTGGCCTGGTCCTGCGGCATCGAGGTGAGCGCTTGCCAGGTCGCATTAATATTTTTCTGACGCTGTTTGGCGTCACTCAGCAGCGGCTGCTGGGCGATTAAGGCGCGCAGCAGGGTCAGCGATGGTTTGCCCTGGCTGGCATCGATTTGCGCCTGCCAGTAGCGCGCCTGCTGAGGCTGCTCAAGGTTTGTCGGATCGATCTTAGCCAGCAGATTACGGGCGGCCTGATAATCGTTCTGCGCCAGCTTCACTTCCACCGCCAGCAGCGACTGTTCACGGGCCTGAGTGCTGTTCAGGTTCGCCGGCAGCTGGTTAAACAGGTCGATAGCCTGCTGCTTCTTCCCTTCCTGCAGTAGTGCACGAATGGCGAGTAATTGCCAGTTGGTCTTGCTATCATTCGTGCTTTGCTGCATCTGCTGTAAGTAGAAACTGGAGTTGGCCTGCGACGTACCCTGCATAAACGCCGCGCTTTGATCCTGCGTGTGGGTGCCGCAGCCAGCAAAAATAAGAGTCGCCAGCAATACGGGCAGGCAGCGCGCGGGCTTAGAACGAAGAAATGTTGACGGTACCATAAGTGTCCAGTGATATTTTTTTGGCTCAATGCTCAATATTAAATCGGCAATACGGACGAGACAATGAAACAACACGAATCAGCGGATAATTCTCAGGGGCAGCTCTATATTGTGCCCACTCCGATAGGAAATCTGTCTGATATCACGCAGCGTGCACTGGAAGTGCTGCAAGCCGTTGATTTAATTGCAGCGGAAGATACCCGTCATACCGGTTTGCTGCTGCAACATTTTGCGATAAACGCCCGTTTGTTTGCGCTTCACGACCATAATGAGCAGCAAAAGGCGGAAACCCTGCTTGCCAAACTGAAAGAAGGGCAAAACATCGCGCTGGTTTCCGATGCCGGCACGCCGCTGATTAACGATCCTGGTTACCATCTGGTGCGCCCCTGCCGCGAAGCGAATATTCGCGTGGTGCCGCTGCCGGGCCCCTGTGCGGCTATCGCCGCCCTGAGCGCCGCCGGCCTGCCTTCCGACCGTTTCTGTTATGAAGGCTTCCTGCCGGCGAAATCGAAAGGCCGCCGCGATACCCTGAAAGCGCTGGAAGAAGAGCCACGCACCCTTATTTTCTATGAGTCGACCCACCGTCTGGTGGAGAGTCTGGAGGATATCTGCGCGGTACTGGGAGAATCCCGCTATGTGGTGCTGGCTCGTGAGCTGACCAAAACCTGGGAGTCGATCCATGGCGCGCCGATTGGTGAGCTGGTGGAGTGGGTGAAGGAAGATGAAAACCGTCGCAAAGGCGAGATGGTGCTGATCGTCGAAGGTTTCAAGGCTCAGGAAGAGGCGCTGCCGGCGGCCGCGCTGCGTACTCTGGCGCTGCTGCAGGCGGAGCTGCCGCTGAAGAAAGCCGCCGCGCTGGCCGCGGAAATCCACGGCGTGAAGAAAAACGCGTTGTATAAGTACGCCCTGGAGCAGCAGGGGGAGTGATCCTGTAAACCCAATTGAAGCCTGGCAAGCAGCCCTTCAGATAGTGAAGAGCTGCTTGAGCGTCCTCCCACATGTCGGAAGAAATGTCGGAAAAAATGTCGGAAGAAAAGGGCAGAATCGCTTTTCTTGCCGCCCAGCATCCCTAACCAACAAGCCCGGATAGATCCGGGCTAAAAGTGGTTAAATCCTTACGCTCTCGATCAGGTTACCGGCGCCGGGTTAAATACCGCCAGCTGGTTGTGCAGGCCCCATTGATCGGAGAAGGTTTTTTTGCGTCCGCTGGCGACGTCGAGAATAAATTCGAACAGCTTCCGCCCGACATCCTCAATCGTCTCTTCGCCAGTGGCGATGGTCCCGGCGTTAATGTCCATTAAGTCATACCAGCGGTTGGCCAGCTCGGTACGGGTCGCCATTTTTATCACCGGTACCGCCATCAGCCCGTACGGCGTACCGCGACCGGTGGTGAATACCTGCACCGTGATGCCAGAGGCTACCTGCTGGGTGCCGCAGACAAAATCGCTGGCGGGGGTTGCGGCGTAAATGAGGCCGCGTTTGGTCGGACGCTGCCCCGGAGAGAGCACCTCAACGATGGCGCTTTTCCCTGATTTGGCAATCGACCCCAGCGCTTTTTCCACCACGTTGGCCAGACCACCTTTCTTGTTGCCGGGAGAGGGGTTAGCGCTGCGGTCGGTTTTGCCCATATCAAGATAGTTATCGTACCAGGCCATCTCTTCCAGCAGACGTTTACCGACCTCTTCGTTAATCGCCCGCGGGGTCAACAGATGAATGGCGTCGCGTACTTCGGTCACTTCCGAGAACATCACCGTCGCGCCGCAGCGCACCAGCAGGTCGGACGCGTAACCTACCGCCGGGTTGGCGGTCACGCCTGAAAAGGCGTCGCTGCCGCCGCACTGCATCCCGACCACCAGCTCAGAGGCCGGGCAGGTTTCCCGCTGGCGCTGGTTCAGTTTCGCCAGGTGGCGCTCGGCGACCTGCAGAATGTCATCGACCATCGATTTAAAACCAACATGCTTTTCATCCTGCAGGCTGACGATGCTGGCGCTGTCCACCGGGATACTTTTGACGTCTTCCGTGCCCTGCAGCAGGCGTTCCGGCTGCAGCTTCTCACAGCCGAGGCCAATGACCATCACCTCGCCGCCGAAGTTTGGGTTGAGGGCGATATTATGAATGGTGCGAATCGGCACTACCGCCGCCGGCGCATTAATCGCCACGCCGCAGCCGTAGAGATGATTCAGGCCCACCACGCCATCGACGTTGGGATAGTTTGGCAGCAGGTCGCGTTCAATGATTTTCACCACGTAATCGACCACGCCAGCGACGCAGTGCACGCTGGTGGTAATACCCAGCAGATTCTTGGTACCCACGCTGCCGTCAGCATTGCGGTAGCCTTCGAAGGTGTAACCTTCCAGCGGCGGTAGCGGTTCAGGCACTTTAGTGGCCAGCGGCAGGGTATTCAGCGGCGGGGCGGTGGGCAGCTCCACCAGCGACTCGTCAATCCAGCTTCCCTGCGGGATATCGCGTACGGCATAGCCAATGACTTCGCCGTAGCGGATGATTTCACCATGGGCGGGGATATCCACCAGGGCAACTTTGTGACCCTGCGGGATATGCTCGACGAGCGTCAGGCCGTCCGGGAAACGCGTTCCGGCGGTTAAGCCGCGATCGTTGACAATAATCGCCACATTATCTGTCGGGTCAACTTTAATATAAAACGCGGTCGGCGATTGTTGTCGAATTGCAATGTCAGCCATTGTCCAGTCATCTCCAAACAGGTGCTAATAATAAAATAAAACGCTAATTCATTTGCTACGTATCAGTATGATGGAATAAAGGATGTCAGCTGAGTTGATTTTAAAATGTGATCGGCATCACTCCTTTTTATGACGCTAACCTCTGCAGGGCAGGCAATCGTAAGAAGTGTGGATTAGCGCCCATGACTTATGGCATAAGCACAATTATGGATTTAAATAATAACTTTATATTGTGGGTATGCATAGTGTCTGGCGGGGGCGTGCTGATTATACTGAGTCATGTTTTTGAGGTGATCGATATGCGAATAGACAATTTCAATATCGTCTTTTAAATAAATCAGAAACCACTTAAAACAATTATAAAAGGTGTTCTGTGCCCGAGGAATGTCTAAATGATTTTGGATTCTACATTAGATGAAAAAAAAGGAATACCGACCCGCTATTTAATTCTGTTGATGATATTTGTGGTGACGGCAGTGAACTATGGCGACCGCGCGACCTTGTCTATCGCCGGTACTGAAGTCGCGAAAGAGCTGGGGCTCAGCGCGGTGTCGATGGGATACATTTTTTCCGCCTTCGGCTGGGCTTATCTGCTGATGCAGATCCCTGGCGGCTGGCTGCTGGATAAATTTGGCTCGAAAAAGGTTTACTCATACAGTCTGTTTTTCTGGTCACTGTTTACCTTCCTGCAAGGCTTTATTGATGTGTTCCCGCTCGCCTGGGCCGGGGTCTCCATGTTCTTTATGCGTTTTATGCTGGGCTTTTCCGAAGCGCCCTCGTTTCCCGCCAACGCCCGCATTGTGGCGGCCTGGTTTCCGGCCAAAGAGCGGGGTACGGCTTCAGCTATCTTTAATGCCGCTCAGTACTTCTCGCTGGCTCTGTTCTCGCCGCTGCTCGGCTGGCTGACCTTCGCGCTGGGCTGGGAACATGTCTTTACCGTGATGGGGATAATAGGGTTTGTGCTCACCATCATCTGGGTGAAGTTTGTGCATAACCCCACCGATCATCCGCGAATGTCCGCCGCGGAGCTGAAATATATCTCAGAAGGCGGCGCAGTGGTCGATATGGACCATAAAAAAGAGGCCACCCCGGCGGCCGGGCCGAAGATGGACTATATCCGCCAGTTGCTGACTAACCGAATGATGTTAGGCGTATTTTTCGGTCAGTATTTCCTGAATACCATTACATGGTTCTTCCTGACGTGGTTTCCGATCTACCTCGTGCAGGACAAGGGAATGTCGATTCTGAAAGTGGGGTTTGTGGCTTCGATTCCGGCGCTGTTTGGCTTTGCTGGCGGCGTACTGGGCGGGCTGTTTTCGGATTATCTGATTGGCCGCGGCTGCACGCTGACTTTTGCGCGTAAGCTGCCCATTGTGCTGGGAATGCTGCTGGCGTCGTCCATCATCCTGTGTAACTACACGGCCAGCACGCCGCTGGTCATTACGCTGATGGCGCTGGCGTTCTTTGGCAAAGGCTTTGGCGCGCTGGGCTGGCCGGTTATCTCGGATGTCGCGCCGAAGGAGATTGTTGGCCTGTGCGGCGGGGTATTCAACGTCTTTGGCAATGTGGCCTCGATCGCCACGCCGCTGGTTATTGGCTATATCGTGAGCGAACTGCACTCATTTAATGGCGCACTGATTTTTGTTGGCGGCTCCGCGCTGATGATGATGGTCTGCTACCTGTTTGTGGTTGGCGATATCAAACGTATGGAATTGCAGAAGTAAGCAACGATTAACGCAAGGTAAAAATCATGGATAACGCAATTTTTCCGAACAAATTTAAGGCCGCGCTGGCGGCGCATCAGGTGCAGATTGGCTGCTGGTGCGCTTTGGCTAACCCGATTAGCACCGAGGTGCTGGGTCTGGCGGGGTTCGACTGGCTGGTGCTGGACGCGGAACACGCGCCAAACGACGTCACCACGCTCATTCCGCAGCTGATGGCCCTGAAAGGTAGCTCCAGCGCGCAGGTAGTCCGTGTGCCGACCAATGAACCCATCATCATCAAGCGCATGCTGGACATCGGCTTCTATAACTTCCTGGTGCCGTTTGTCGAGACGGCTGAACAGGCGGCGCAGGCGGTGGCTTCGACCCGTTATCCGCCGGAAGGGATCCGCGGGG
>OKDC01000277.1_pt1 | contig 7885 bp, 7 predicted proteins | sample 1610511 | NCBI WGS metagenome assembly OKDC01 (sample SAMN04436657, study PRJEB24849) | human gut metagenome | biome: human gut; feature: NICU; material: stool | host: Homo sapiens | place: USA: Saint Louis, MO | collected 2010-05-28
GGCCCGCTTTCTCGAGGCTGGTCAGCGCGTCCCAGACCATGATCACCACGTCCGCGTGTTCGCCGCGCGCCAGACGGTTAGGGATCGCCTGCGGCGTTTTTCCCATCGACGGGCCAGGGATCACCACGAGGTGGTTGCCGGTTTGTTTTTCCCACGCCGGGGCCAGCTTTTCCAGCGCCGCTTTGAAGCCGCCGGAGATCATCACGGTGACCTCAGCGGACAACGCGCTGCCGCCGGTGGCGGCCAGCAGCAGCGTGGCGAGCAGGGTTCCTGTCGTTTTACGCATCATCTTCTCACTGATTAACGTGTCGTCTGCAGCGCAACGGCGCTACGGCGATAGAGGTAGCAAGTGGCCAGCAGACCGCAGATGGCGGCAAAGCTCATCCAGTAGCCGGGAGACGCTTTATCACCGGTATACTCAATCAGCGCTGTGGAAATCACCGGCGTGAAGCCGCCAAACACCGCGGTCGCCAGGCTGTAGGCCAGCGAGAAACCTGCCACGCGCACTTCGGCGGGCATAATTTCGGTCAGCGCCGGGATCATCGCCCCGTTGTACATGCCGTAGATAAACGACAGCCACAGCAGCACGCTCAGCATCATCAAAAAGCTCGGGGCGTTCGCCAGCATGGTCAGCGCAGGCCAGGCGGTAGCCAGCGCCAGCAGGGTCATGGCGATCAGCACCGACCGGCGGCCAAAGCGGTCGGACAGCGCCCCGCCCACCGGCAGCCAGAGGAAGTTGGAAATCGCCACCAGCAGCGTGACCAGCAGGCTGTCAGAGGCGCTGAGCATCAGCACCTTTTTACCAAAGGTCGGGGCATAGACGGTGATCAGGTAGAACGCGGTGGTGGTCATCGCCACCATCATCATCCCGGCGATAACCACCTGCCAGTTCGCCAGCAGGGTGGCGAATACCTGGCGCATCGCCAGATGATGGCGGCGGGCAGTAAACTCCTGGGTCTCCTCCAGCTTACGGCGCAGGATAAAAATGAACGGAACAATCAGGCAGCCGAAAAGGAACGGAATACGCCAGCCCCAGTCGCTGATAGCGCTCGGCTCCAGTACCGCGTTGAGGGCAAAGCCCATCGCGGCTGCCACCATGATGGCAACCTGCTGACTGCCCGACTGCCAGCTGGTGTAAAAGCCTTTGCGGCCCGGGGTGGCGATCTCGGCCAGATAGACCGACACCCCGCCCAGCTCGGCGCCTGCGGAAAAGCCCTGCAGCAGACGGCCGATCAGCACCAGCAGCGGCGCCCATAGGCCAATGGTCTGATAAGAGGGGATCAGCACGATCAGGAAGGTGCCGGTGGCCATGATCGACAGGGTGACGATCAGCCCCTTGCGCCGCCCCACCTTGTCGATATAGGCGCCAAGTACGATAGCGCCGATGGGGCGCATCAAAAAGCCGGCGCCAAAGACTGCGAAGGTCATCATCAGCGAGGCGAATTCACTGCTCGCCGGAAAAAAGGTATGGGCGATGTAGGTGGCATAAAACCCGAACAGGAAAAAGTCGAACTGTTCGAGAAAGTTACCGGACGTGACGCGCAGAATGGCGCCGATCCGGTCACGGGTACTCATCTGTGAGGTTGTTGAATGCATGCAGGTCTCCAGTTTGTTATCCACGCGTTGTCGCGCGCCTGTCGCTGAAGACTGAAACAGAACCGGGAACGAAATAAGCGTAATAAACGCATCCACTAATGCATTTTACGCATGAATAACATTTAACTAATTAACATTACTTTTACATACAATCATTTAACACACACCGTCCTAACCACGCCGCGGGTGACGGCGAAAAAGTCAGTTTTCCGTTTTGTGACCGGGGCCAGGATATGTCGCCGTGGGTTGAAGGCATAAAACCTGGCCTGGGGTAACGAAATACCCTGCCGGCTGGAAAGCGCGTCAGGAAGCGGTGGACTCCCCCACCAGCGTCTGCAACAGGGAGATAAGCCAGCGGGTAGCCTCGCGTTTCCCGCTGCGTTGGTGGGCGTAAATCTTGACGTCAAACGGCGGAACCGGAAACGGCAGCGGGAAAATTGTCAGCCGGGCGGCGCGGGCCATCGTCTCCGCCGCCCGCCGGGGCAGCGCCATCAACAGGTCGCTCTGCTCAATAATAAAGGGCGCGCTCAGCATCGAGGGGGTTTTCATCGCCACGTGCCGCGAATAGCCCTGTCGCTCCAGCTCACAGTCCAGCACCCCCTGCCGCTCATTCCACGGGGTCACCACCAGATGACGGGCCGCAAGGTAGGCGTCCAGGGTCAGCGCCGTCCGGTTGGCCTGGCTGATGACCACATATTCGTCCCGCAGCCAGTTAATCTCCTCAAGATCGGGATGGGCTGGCTCGTCAGGGGTATTGAACCCGAGGGCCAGGTCGACCTCGCCCGCCAGCAGCTCGGTCAGCGCCGGGCTGTGGGGCAGATAACGGAGCTCAAACCGCAGCCCGGGCGCCTCACGCTGCAGATGATGCATCAGCGTCGGAAAGACGCAGAACGCGGTGAAATCGGTGATCGCAATCTGCATGCAGTCGGTGCTGGCGGCCGGCACAAACGCCGCCGGCGGCGTCAGCTCCTGGTTGAGAAACTTCAGCGCCGAAGCGATAGAGGGCGCCAGCTGGCTGGCATAGACGCTGGGGCACATCCAGTGGCCTTCGCGGTAGAACAGCGGATCGTTGAGGGCGCTGCGCAGCCGGGAAAGCGCATGGCTCAGCGCCGAGGTGCTCATCGCCAGCTCTTCCGCCGCCAGGCGTACCGAGCGGGAGCGATAGACCGCGTCAAAGACCGGCAACAGGTTGAGGTCAATCCGGCGCAGGACAGGATGCATAATATTCATCGTTTGCTGATTTTATTGCACTTAATTCTTTTCACAATACCGCTTATCCTCAGGGTCAGCAATTTTGCTCTCTTTTGACTATGGATACAGGACACCCCATGAGCATCACAATCCGCCAGGCCACCCCGGACGACGCCACCGCTATCTACGACATGATTTATGAACTCGCGGTCTACGAGAAAGCCCCCGAAGAGGTAGTGACGACGCCAGAGGAGATCAGAGAGACACTGTTTGCCAGCGGCAGCAAAACCGAAGCGCTGATCTGCGAGGTGGCGGGCAAAGCGGTGGGCTACGCGGTGTTCTTCACCAGCTACTCCACCTGGCTTGGACGCAATGGTATCTATATGGAGGATCTGTACGTCACCCCCGACTATCGCGGGATCGGCGCCGGAAAAGCGCTGCTGAAAACCATCGCGCAATATGCTGTACAACGTCAGTGCGGGCGTCTGGAGTGGAGCGTGCTCGACTGGAACCAGCCGGCGATTGATTTCTATCTGAGCATTGGCGCGCAGCCGCAGGATGAGTGGGTGCGTTATCGCCTCACTGGCGATGCGCTGCGGGCCTTTGCGGAGTAAAGCGGCTCGCCAGCAGGTCGGCGCCAGGCGTCGACCTGCTGGCCGCGGATCAGGCTTCGACCGCGCTCTTCTGCAGCTGCGGACCGGCCAGCGCCAGACGCGCGCCCGCTTCGGTATCGCTGTACTGCTTGAAGTTATCCATAAACAGCTGAGCCAGGCTCTCGGCCTTCTCCTGCCATTTATCCGCTGAACTCCAGCCATTACGCGGATCCAGCACCGCGCTGTCTACCCCTGGAATGCTCTGCGGGATCGCAAGACCGAACACCGGGATGGTCTCCTCGCGCAGCGGGCCGGTAGTGCCGTTGAGGATCGCGCTAATGATGCTGCGGGTATCGCGCAGCGACAGGCGTTTACCCTCGCCGTTCCAGCCGGTGTTGACCAGCCAGGCTTCGGCGCCGGATTCCGCCATCTTCGCCGCCAGGACGCTGGCGTACTGGGTCGGGTGAAGCAGCAGGAACGCCGCGCCATAGCAGGCGGAGAAGGTCGGCGTCGGCTGGGTAATGCCGCGCTCGGTGCCCGCCAGCTTCGAGGTGAAACCCGACAGGAAATGGTACTGCATCTGCTCGGTGGTCAGACGGGAGACCGGCGGCAGAACGCCAAACGCATCGGCGGCAAGGAAAATCACCTTCGACGGATGGCCCGCGCGGGACACCGGCTTGACGATATTGTCGATATGCGACAGCGGATAGGAGACGCGGGTGTTTTCGGTTTTGCTGCCGTCGGCATAATCCACGCTGCCGTCAGCGCGCACCACCACGTTTTCCAGCAGCGCATTGCGGCGGATGGCGCCATAAATCTCCGGCTCCGCCTGCGGATCGAGATTGATGGTCTTAGCGTAGCAGCCGCCTTCGAAGTTAAACACGCCGTCGTCATCCCAGCCATGTTCGTCATCGCCAATCAGGCGGCGTTTCGGGTCGGTGGAGAGGGTGGTTTTGCCGGTGCCTGAGAGGCCGAAGAAAATGGCGACATCGCCTTTCTCGCCGACGTTGGCTGAGCAGTGCATGGAGGCGATGCCCTTCAGCGGCAGCAGGTAGTTCATGATCGAGAACATCCCTTTCTTCATCTCGCCGCCGTACCAGGTGCCGCCGATCAACTGAATGCGCTCGGTGAGGTTGAAGGCGACGAAGTTTTCCGAATTGAGGCCCTGCTCTTTCCACTGCGGATTGGTGCATTTCGCGCCGTTCATCACGATGAAGTCGGGCTCGAATTCAGCCAGCTCTTCATCGCTCGGACGGATGAACATGTTTTTAACGAAGTGCGCCTGCCAGGCCACTTCGGTAATGAAACGTACGCTGAGACGGGTATCGGCGTTGGCGCCGCAGAAAGCGTCGACGATAAACAGGCGTTTACCGGACAGTTGCTGGGTCACCAGCCCTTTCAGATGCTGCCAGGTTTCCTGCGAAAGCGGCTTGTTGTCGTTTTTACCTTTGCCTTTATCGGACCACCAGACGGTGTCGCGGGTGGTGTCGTCGCGCACGAGATACTTATCTTTCGGAGAACGACCGGTAAAAATGCCCGTGTCGACGGCGATAGCACCCAGAGTGGTTAATACGCCACGTTCGTAGCCTTCCAGGTTCGGGTCGAGCTCTTCCTGAAACAACATGTCGTAGCTGGGGTTGTGGACGATATCCTGGACGTCATTGATACCATAAGCCTTGAGATCCTGCGGGGTTAAACCATGATTAACGCGCATGTCACTGCTCCTTAGCCAAGATGTACTGCTGTAAATTGTAGGGTTAATTGCCGGGTATTGACCGCGACCAGGCTCATAGATTTACGTATCTCGACATTCCTCAGAATGACGATAAAAACGGTGACTCCTGTCACGAAGTGGAGTGGATTATCTCAGGAAATGGGCGGATGGTGGGGTTAGATGTTTCTCAATGGTTAAAAAGTAATTAAAAAAACTGCCGAAATGTGAATGTAATCGCTTTCCTGAAATTAAATTACGTAACTCTTTCAGGGAAAATCGATTCAACTCGCGAATAAATTAAAAGTCAGGCACAACGCGACAAACAACATTGCCGCCCTGTGCCTGAGAAAGATGCGGGGATTAATGAACCTGCGGATCGGCCGGAGAGGCGTTATTACGGATCTCGGCAATATCCATGGCATTGAAGATATAGTGGTTACCGCAGTAGTCGCAGTGCATATCAATTTCGCCTTCGTCGGCGAGGATGCTATCAATCTCTTCATCCGGCAGCGTCTTCAGCGCGCCGGCGCAGCGTTCGCGGGAGCAGGTGCACTTGAACTCCACGCTCTGCGGGTCGTAGACCGTGACTTCTTCTTCATGGTACAGACGCCACAGCACATCATTTGCCGGCAGGGTGAACAGCTCTTCCGCCTTAATGGTCTCGGTAAGCGTCGCCAGGTGCTCGAAGTCGGCAGTCTGGGCATCCTGCGCCGGCATCACCTGCAGCAGCATCCCGCCCGCCATCGGCTGGCCTTCATGATCGCCGGTGCGGATGATAAGGCGCGTCGGCAGCTGCTCTGAACGCTGGAAATAATCTTCCAGGCAGGCGGCCAGCGTATCGCCTTCCAGACCGACAACGCCCTGATAGCGCTCACCTTCTTCCGGAGAGATGGTAATGACCAGGTAGCCGTTGCCGACCATCGTTTTCAGATCCGCATCGTCCGCAATCTCGCCCTGCACGCGCGCGACGCCGCGCAGCTGCTGCTGGTTATTGCCGTTGATCACCGCCAGCTGTAAAGGGCCATCCCCCTGCAGCTGTACGGTAATGTCGCCGGCAAACTTCAGCGTCGCGGTCAGCAGACTGGTGGCGACCAACAGCTCCGCCAGCACCGTTTTGACCGGTTGGGGATAGGTGTGATTCGCCAGAATCTGTTCCAGGGTTTCCGACACCGTCACCAGCTCGCCGCGCACGGCATAGTTTTCAAACAGATAACGATGTAATTGATCGTGTTGAGTCATAATCATCTCTCTTTCTGGCGCGAGTTATTCACTCTCGCCGTGTTTAAATCTCATCAGGTCGCGGCGCTCTTTCTTGTCCGGACGTCTGTCAGGGTGCGGCATGGTCAGGGCGTTCATTTTGCGCGCCAGGGCCATTTTTTCACGCTTCTCGATACTCTCCGCCGTCTCTTCATACAGGTTGACGGCTTCGCTTGCCGGGCGGCGCTGTTCGGTAATGCCGATAATGCGCACCGTCCGCTCGTCGTTGCCCTGGCGCAGCGTCAGCATGGCGTCGAGTTCGACGATTTTTCCGGGTTTGCTACGTTGTCCGTTGTAATGCACCTTGCCGCCTTCAATCATTTCCCGCGCCAGCGCGCGGGTTTTGTAAAAGCGGGCGGCCCAAAGCCATTTGTCCAGTCTGACGGTTTCGGTGGGCTTCTCTTTCATCGCCTCTCCTTCGGGGTAAGCGAAGGGATCAGTCGTCGGTAATCATTCAGCCCCGGATGGCGCAGATACTGCTTTTCCGCCAGTCCGGAGTCAGGATTGGTAATACCCAGGCAGTAACGAATGCCAAACTCCCTCGCGGCATCCAGTATCGCCTCGCTGTCGTCGACAAACAGCGTTTTGTGCGCCTCAAGGCCAGTTTCCTCCGCCACGGCGCGCCACAGACGCTGATCCTCTTTCGGATAACCAAATGTGTGGGTGGAAAGTAATAAATCAAGGTGCGCGTCCAGGCCGGTGTGTTTGAGCTTCACCGCCAGATTGTGGGGATGGGCATTGGTCAACAGAATGCGTCGCTTACCGCAGGCCTTGAGCGCATCAAGGAACGGCACGGTATCCTCGCGCAGCGTGGCGCGCGGACCTTGTTCGCTGGTCATCGCACAAATATCCAAACCCAGGCGCTCGCTCCAGTAATCCAGACAGTACCAGTTTAGCGTATGCTGCACGGCGTGATACTCCTGGCGCATGGCGTCTTTCGCCTCCTGCAAATTGAGGCCGCGGGCGGCCCCCCAGGTTTCAGGCACCAGCGTTTGCCAGAAGTAGTTGTCGAAGGCGAGGTCCAGGAGCGTGCCGTCCATATCCAGCAGAACGGTATCGACCTCCTGCCAGGCGATATCAAAGTGCATGATGACTCTCCAGCGAGCGGAAAATGGGCGACAGGGTATCACACCCTGTCGCCGGGAAAATTAATCTTGCGAGTCAGATGAGGGGAGCAAAACCGGATTAAGGCAGCTTTCGTAATATTTCTGAATCTCTTCCATACGCTGACGATGGCGTTGATAACGACGCAGGGCCTGCACGGCGTGGTAAGCCATGCACCCCACCATAGACAGCAGCAGCAGGGTGATGCCCAGATAACGCCACAGGCCGCTGCGGTCGGGGATGCGATGCAGGTTGATATGCTGCGTGCCGTTGGCGTCAGTAAACAGGTTGGTAACGATACCTTCGGCATGGAAGGGGGTATGCATGAGCATACCGGCCAGCCGCCGCAGTTCGCCCCACTGCTCATGGGCCGGATAATCATACAGACTCACCGCCGGCCACGGCTGATTGACCAGTACGCTGCCCTCAT
>OKDC01000286.1_pt1 | contig 7624 bp, 6 predicted proteins | sample 1610511 | NCBI WGS metagenome assembly OKDC01 (sample SAMN04436657, study PRJEB24849) | human gut metagenome | biome: human gut; feature: NICU; material: stool | host: Homo sapiens | place: USA: Saint Louis, MO | collected 2010-05-28
TGCGCGACTATGTTAGCGCGCAAAAAGCGCTCGTGGAAGCCAGCCGGTCCAGAGAAGCGACGCTGGGGCGCTTCAGAACGCTGCTGGAAGCCCAGCTTGGCAGCAGTCACCAGCAGATGCAGATGTTTAATCAGCGTATGGCGCAGATTGTCCGGGTCAGCGGCGGGTTAATCCTGGTGGCGACGCTGCTGGCGCTGCTGCTGGCATGGGGGCTGAACCATTATTTTATTCGCTCGCGGCTGGTGAAACGCTTTACCGCGCTGAATCAGGCGGTGGTGCAGATTGGTCTGGGCCGGACCGAGGCGACCATTCCGGTTTACGGGCGCGACGAGCTGGGACGTATTGCCGGTTTGCTTCGTCATACCCTGGGTCAGCTTAATGCGCAAAAACAGCAGCTGGAACAGGAGATTGGCGAGCGAAAAGCGATTGAGGCCGATCTGCGCGCCACGCAGGACGAGCTGATCCAGACCGCTAAACTGGCGGTGGTGGGGCAGACGATGACCACCCTGGCGCATGAGATTAATCAGCCGCTGAACGCGCTGTCGATGTATCTTTTTACGGCGGGAAGGGCGATCGAACAGGGACAGGCGGAGCAGGCGCGGACGACGTTAAGCAAAGCAGAAGGGCTGATCAACCGCATTGACGCGATTATCCGCTCCCTGCGCCAGTTTACCCGCCGCGCAGAACTGGAAACGCCGCTGCATCCGGTCGATTTGCGTCAGACGTTTACCGTGGCGTGGGAACTGCTGGAGATGCGTCATAAGCCTCAGCAGGGGACGCTGGTGATACCGGATGACACTGTCTGGATTCAGGGGGACGAAGTGCGCGTCCATCAGGTGCTGGTGAACGTGCTGTCCAATGCCCTCGACGCCTGCCCGCACGCCGCGCAAATCACCGTGAGCTGGCAAATCCAGGGCGGAAGGCTGTGCGTGTTGATTGCCGATAACGGCCCTGGCTGGCCTGCGGCCTTACTCCCTTCGCTGTTAAAGCCGTTCACTACCAGTAAAACCGTGGGGCTCGGAATAGGGCTTTCGATATGTGTTTCGCTGATGACGCAAATGGAAGGGGCGTTGCGCCTGGCGTCGACCTTTACACGCAGTGCCTGCGTGGTGCTGGAATTCAATTTGACGGATGTGAAAGATGTTGAGTAATAACTGTTCGATTCTGCTGATTGACGATGATGCCGATGTGCTGGATGCCTATACGCAGCTGCTTGAGCAAGCGGGGTATCATGTCAGTGCCTGTAATAATCCGTTTGATGCGCGGGAGCAGGTGCCGAAGGACTGGCCCGGCATCGTTTTAAGCGATGTCTGCATGCCCGGCTGCTCCGGTATCGATTTAATGACGTTGTTTCATCAGGATGACGATCTGCTGCCGATTCTGCTTATCACCGGTCACGGCGATGTGCCGATGGCGGTGGAGGCGGTGAAAAAAGGGGCCTGGGATTTCCTGCAAAAGCCGATCGATCCGGGCAAACTGCTCACGCTGGTGGACGCCGCGCTGCGTCAGAGGCAATCGGTTATCGCCCGTCGCCAGTATTGTCAGCAAAAATTACAGGTTGAGCTTATTGGCCGCAGCCAATGGACGGTTCGGTATCGCCAGCGCCTTCAGCAGCTGGCAGAAACGGATATTGCGGTATGGCTTTACGGCGAGCCGGGAACCGGCCGCATGACCGGCGCGCGTTACCTGCACCAGTTAGGACGGCACGCTGAAGGTCCGTTTATCGCCTGCGAGCTGACTCCGGCTAACGCCCATACGCTTAATGAACTGATCGCCCAGGCCCAGGGCGGGACGCTAGTCTTAAGTCACCCCGAGCATCTGACTCACGAGCAACAGCATCAGCTGGTACAGCTGCAGAGTCATGAGAAGCGGCCTTTTCGCCTGATTGGTATTGGTAGCGCTTCGCTGGTGGAGTTGGCCGCCAGCAGCCAGATAGTGGCGGAACTCTATTACTGCTTTGCGATGACGCAAATTGGCTGCCAGCCTCTGTCAAAGCGACCTGATGATATCGAGCCGCTGTTTCATCACTATTTGCAAAAAACCTGTCAACGGCTGAATCATCCCGTCCCGGAGGTGGATGCTGGTCTGTTGAAGGGGATGATGCGCCGGGTGTGGCCAAATAACGTTCGCGAACTGGCGAACGCCGCTGAGCTGTTTGCAGTGGGCGTATTACCGCTCGCAGAAACGGTTAATCCGCTGATGCACATCGGCGAACCGACGCCGCTGGATCAGCGGGTTGAGGACGTCGAACGGCAGATCATCACCGAAGCGCTGAATATCCACCAGGGACGTATTAATGAGGTGGCGGAGTATCTGCTGATACCGCGTAAAAAACTTTATCTCAGAATGAAGAAGTATGGTCTGAATAAAGAGCACTACAAAGGGGTTTAGGGCATCTTGTCAGACGATGGTTGAAAATTATGAGGACAGATACAGATTATAAATGCCTTCAAGTCAGCAGAGGCGATTTATGTTATTGTGACTGCTTAAATTTCCTTAAAAGGTGTGACTATTGAACATGCGAATATTGACTGTAGTTGATTATGATGAGATGTGGCCGGCTTTATTTGAGAACGAACGTACTCTGTTGCAGATGACGCTTGGTAAAGTGATATCCCGGATTCATCATATTGGTAGCACCTCGGTGCCTGGATTATCAGCTAAGCCAGTAATAGATATATTAATCGAAGTTGCTAATCTTGAAGAACTGGACAGTTTGAATCAGGCAATGGAGGGTGTAGGATATACTGTGCGTGGTGAAAACGGCATTTTAAATCGTAGGTACTTTACAAAAGGTGGAAGTCAGCGTAGTCATCATATCCATGCGTTTACCACCGGGGATGCTCAAATCATAAAACACCTGGCATTCCGTGATTACCTTATTAAACACAATGACGTAGCCATTCAGTACGCTTTAATGAAAAAAAGCGCGATGTTATTATGTGAAAATGACAGCCACCGATACAGCATTTATAAAGCGGATTTCATTCAGAAACATCTTCGTATGGCGCTTATTGATGCAGGTCACCTGGGCTAGCCTTCAAATAAATTACAACCCATGTTTTTTTGTAATTTTTCACAGCGTTACCTCTTGTTTCTCCATTATTAGCAAACAGCACGCCTTGCAGACTACCTGCGGCTTCCTGCAACTGAGCTTTCTGAATAAGCGACGGGGCGATAAAGCCGATAACGCATCGTTCAGTATGGAGGCACCATTTCACAACCCCAGCGGCCTGGCCTCCTGTATGAACTCAATCAGAAGGCGAAGCCCGGTCGGCAATTGCCGGCGGCTTGAATAATAGATATGAAAACCTTCCTCCAGTGGGGACCATTCCGTAAGCACCAGACGGAGCCGTCCATCCTTGACATAGGGTGCAACAAGAGGCTCCGGAAAATACATCAGGCCAGCCCCGCCCAATACGGCCACCAGACCCGTTTCGGCATGATTGACCGTCACTGAGCCTGGCACTGTCATTTGGTATGTTTCGCCGTCTCGCGCAAGTTCCCAGCGATAAACCCGATCGTCACCGAGACGATTGCTGATGCAGCGATGGTGTAATAAATCATCCGGATGTTCAGGCGTTCCGTAGCGTTCCAGGTAATCAGGGGAGGCCGCGATAACCCAGCGAATATCGGCAGATAAACGCCGGGCAACCATGTCCTCCGGGACGGTGCCACCATAGCGGATGCCGGCATCGAAGCCCGCATCAGTCACGTCAACCATACGGTTGCTGGCCACAATATCGATTTCAATATCGGGATAGCGATCCATAAAAGCGGGCATGACCGGCGCAAGCAAAAGATTTGCCGCTTCAACGGCTGCATTGATGCGGATACGTCCGGTAGGGGTATTGCGATACCGGTTAAGCGATTCAAGCGCGCCTTCTATGGTGTCGAAAGGCTGAAGAACAGACTGAACCAGTTCCTCGCCGGCTGCCGTAGGGGTGACGCTCTTGGTCGTGCGATTAAGCAGGCGAACTCCGAGCCGGGTTTCCAGTCCCTTCAGGGCATGACTCAGCGCTGATGCACTGACGCCTAATTCAATTGCCGCACGGCTGAAGCTGCGATGACGTGCAATCGCCATGAAATAAATAAGATCGGCAACATCAGCTCTGCTTATTTGCATACAGAATAGTTTTCCTTATGCGGCGTTAAAACCCGAATGCGTTGATGAAGAAATGATATACACCTTAGACCGATTAGGGCTAATCCATTGCTGAATTTTTTTCACAAGTCCATTCATGCACGTCCACTCACTGTACACGTTGTGCTTCGTTATTCTTGAAAATCATGCGCTCTGGCTGGTAGGCCAGGGCGGAACACTCATCTAACGGAGCCGTTTATGAACTATACGCATCTTGGCCGCACCGGCCTGAAAGTCAGCCGCCTTTGTCTCGGAACCATGAATTTTGGTGACGTCACCGACGAGAAGACCAGCGCCCGCATTCTGGATGAGGCGCTTGAGGCGGGTATCAATTTCATTGATACAGCAGACGTGTATGGCACTGAACAATCTCCCGATATCCAGCAAGGCTCGGGGCTGTCCGAGGAAATTATTGGTCGCTGGCTTCAGCAGGGTGGCCGCCGTGAACGCATCGTTCTGGCGACAAAAGTCTATCAGCCTATGGGACCGGGCCCGAACGATCGCCGGCTTTCTGCTTACCATATTCGCAAAGCCTGCGAGGACAGTTTGCGACGGCTTAAGACCGACCATATTGACGTCTATCAGATGCATCACATCGATCGTCATACGCCGTGGGAAGAGATCTGGCAGGCCATGGAACTGCTTGTTCAGCAGGGAAAGGTTCTTTATATCGGTAGCAGCAATTTCGCGGGCTGGGACATTGCGACTGCGCAGTCAGTCGCCACGGCCCGTCATTTCCTGGGCCTGGTCGCCGAGCAAAGTCTTTATAATCTGACAGCCCGCACCATTGAGCTGGAGGTCATTCCCGCATGCCGCCATTTTGGCCTGGAGCCCGCTTGCCGGAGGGCTGCTTGGCGGCGTACTGAAAAAGATGGCAAGCGGGCGCCGTGCCAGGCCCGCGTTTGCCCGTCTAATCGAACAGTATCGTCCGCAGCTGGAAGCCTACGAGGGATTATGTGAGGACCTCGGCGAAACCCCCTCCGATGTGGCCCTGGCGGGGCTCCTGCAGAATCCTGTCGTTACCGCTCCACTGATTGGGCCTCGTACGGTCGAACAACTCCAGCAGGCGCTTCACGCAACGACAGTCACGCTATCAGACGACACCATGAGCTGTCTCGACGAAATCTGGCCCGGCCCCGGGGGAGAAGCGCCCCAGGCTTATGCCTGGTAATGACCAAATTAATGAATCCTTTCTTCGTTATAGGGAGTTCCAGTTTATGAGCAAGATGATGCATGACCAGCCTTCTGCTGCCGTACCCGCTTCCCGGGACCGGCGCAATTTTCTGATCGCCGGCGCCGGTCTGGCTTTGGCCGCAACCACCCTTGGCAGGAGCGGCGCCGTGATGGCGAAACCGGCTGGTCAGGACACGCCGAACGCCCCTTCGGATGCTGCTCCCGTCCGGAAGGAAACCTTAACCACGCGTAAACTCGGCTCGCTGGAGGTGTCCAGCATGGGACTCGGGTGCCTGCCGATGGTGGGTTATTACGGCGGAGGTCCGCGCGATCGTAAAGCCATGGTTTCGCTTATCCGGGCAGCCTTCGAACAAGGTATCACGTTCTTTGATACTGCCGAGGTCTACGGCCCCCATCTCAGTGAAGAATTTGTCGGGGAAGCACTGGCCCCTGTTCGCGATCGTGTGGTGATTGCCACCAAGTTCGGCTTCGGCGTGGAGGAGGGGAAGCCCACTTCCCTTAACAGCCATCCTGACCATATCCGCCGCGCCGTAGAAGGCTCGCTAAAGCGTCTGAAAACGGACCACATCGATCTTCTCTATCAGCATCGCCCCGATCCGAATGTGCCGATCGAGGATGTGGCGGAAACCGTGAAGGCGTTGATCCAGGAGGGTAAAGTGAAACACTGGGGACTGTCGGAAGCGAGTGCCAGGACAATTCGCCGCGCACATGCGGTACTCCCTGTGACTGCGGTGCAGAGTGAGTATGCCATGTGGTGGCGGGAACCGGAGACGCGGATATTTCCAACGCTCGAAGAGCTGGGTATCGGTTTCGTACCTTACTGCCCGACTGCCCGCAGCTTCCTCGCCGGAGCAGTCAATCCAAGCCAGCGGTTCGACAGCACCGATCGGCGGCATAACCTGCCACGCTTCCAGCCCGATGCCCTGGCCAAAAACATGGTGCTGCTTGAATTTGCGCAGTCGTGGGCCCGTCGCAAAAACACCACTCCGGTTCAGTTCGCGCTGGCCTGGCTGATGGCGCAGCGGCCCTGGATTGTCCCTATCCCGGGTACGACGCAATATCCGCACCTGATAGAAAACAGCGGTGCACCGCAAGTCCGGTTGACGGACAGCGAGCTACGCGAAATCGATGCGGCGCTTGCCAAAATCCCATTGCAGGGCGGTCGCGCCGATCCGTTTACCGAAAGTCAGTTTGATAAAAGTTAATACCTGCTGTCACAGGGAGACTGCAGGTGAAGTCTCCCTCTGTATTATTGCCGGGGATAAACCACATGAATGGACTAAATCATAACGCGCTTACATGCAGTGCCGTCCCCATACCGCCCTGGGAGCGTCCTCTCCAGACCGTGGAGGCCCAGCCGTACTTCAGCGTTTCACAGGCGTCGCTCGTGCTCGAAGGGATCGTGTTCGATCGGAACAATAACCTCCTGTTTGTTGATGTGGCGACGGGGCGCGTGTTTAAGCTAACCCCGGAGCGGCAGCTTTCCATTGTCCTTAAGGAGAATTCATTCGGTGCTTCCGGCCTGGCGGTACACAAAGATGGACGGATCTTTATCGCCTCGGTGGGCGATATGCAGCGAGGTTCTGTCCGGGCTATCGAACCCGACGGCACCCGTGAGCAGATGATTGTTGCCCCTGATACTGGATTTCTTGTCAACGATCTGGTCTTTGATAATCAGGGCGGATTTTATTTCACTGACAGCCGGGGAAATTCAGCCGATCCACAGGGTGGGGTGTTCTACGTTAGTCCCAATGTCGGGTCAATTCATGCCATCCTGCCTGGACTAGCGGTCGGGAACGGCATAGCGATTGACCCCGCCGGCTCTCAGATATGGGCCACAGAACACGCTAAAAACAGGCTTCATCGCGTAAGACTGTCAGACGCCACCACGGTCGCCCCGTTTGGTTCAGTTGTTACCTATCAGTTCACCGGGCCGGCGCCAGACGGGGCCCGTGTCGACAGCGAAGGCAATGTATATGTGGCCATCTCAGGCCAGGGCCGCGTCATGGTCTTCAACCGCAACGGACTGCCTATTGGGCAAATTGTGCTGCCTGACCGCGACAAAGGCCGTAACCTTAAATCGACAAGCCTGGCGATCCGCCCCGGGCATCGCGAGTTGTTTATTGTCGCTAACAGCGGGACCGAACCTGGTGGAGCGATGATTTTTCGATCGGGCGCATTCGCGCCGGCACCGTTTCCCTTTTCACATCAGTGACCGGGAATGAGTGGTCTGGGAGACCCGGCAACGCCGGGCCAGGGCAGGGTGTTAATAGTTCTGGATCGCTG
>OKDC01000288.1_pt1 | contig 7586 bp, 6 predicted proteins | sample 1610511 | NCBI WGS metagenome assembly OKDC01 (sample SAMN04436657, study PRJEB24849) | human gut metagenome | biome: human gut; feature: NICU; material: stool | host: Homo sapiens | place: USA: Saint Louis, MO | collected 2010-05-28
GCTTCTCGATCACCGAAGGTATCGCGCTGGGCTTTATCTCTTACTGCGTGATGAAGATCGGTACCGGCCGGCTGCGCGAGCTCAGCCCGTGTGTGATTATCGTTTCGCTGCTGTTCGTGCTGAAAATTGTCTTTATCGATGCACATTAATCCGCACGCATGATGAAAAAGCCCGGCATCGCTGCCGGGCTTTTTTTATGCTTTAACCCGCCGAATATAGTCGCCAAAGGCGGTCAGCTGGCCGCGCAGATGGTCGAGTGTGCTTTGATCGACCACTTCACCCGCCTGCGGATCCACTTTGTTCTGGATGACGCCGCCCATAAATTCCGGTTTATTCATTACCATCGCATCAAGGAAGACCAGAATCTGCCGCAGATGATACTGGCAGCGCGCACCGCCGATGGCGCCCATTGAGCTGGTCTGAATCAGTACCGGTTTGCCGGACAGCGGCTGCTCGGGCAGGCGTGACAGCCAGTCGATGGCGTTTTTCAGGCCGCCAGGCACGGAATAGTTATATTCTGGAGTGACTATCACTACCCCATCCGCCTCGCGGATCTGTTGCGCAATCTCCTGCACGCGCTGCGGAAAACCTTCTTCCTCCTGCATATCAGCATCGTACAGCGGGATATCACCGATCGACGGCAGCGCGGAGATATCCATGCCCGCTGGCGCGATGCCGGGCAGGGTGCGCGCGACCATTCCATTAAACGACCCTTTACGCAGGCTGCCGAGTAACGTAACCACTTTCAAGGTATCTGACATGATTGCTCCTTTGGATCATGATGCCGGCAAGACCGGTCAATTGAGGGATAAGGTTTTTTCCATGGGTAAGCTGGTAAAGCGCATCAGGCGGGCTGACGGTTCGCGTGCGCGCTGCTGCGCATCCGCCAGGCTGCGCCAGTCACCTCCCTTAGCATCATATTCCCAGACCTTCAGCGAGCCGATGTTCGGGGTTGCGGCAATGGACCATACCAGCAGCGATTCGGCGTCACATACCGCTTCGATTGGCTGACTGCCGGCGGTGCGCAGGCGGCCAGAGCCGGGCAGCAGCTGCAGCTGCGTTGATGCTTCGCCGGTCAGCTTTAGCACGCTGCGGCGCAGCGCTACCAGCTGGCTGCGCGCTTCGTCCGGATCATGCTGTATGTTAATCCACAGATTCTCATTGTTGCTGAAATTGTGCCGGTCGGCGTCGTGGCTGCGGACAGTGCGCTGCAGTTCCATGTCGAGGCCACAATCCCCCTCGGTGGTGAGGGCAACACCAACGATATTGCCAGTATAAGCGATCGAAAAGCGGGGGAGTTGGCGATCGCTAAAAACCGGTCGGCCATTGGCTTCGTTGATGATTTCAGGCAGCTCGCTGATGCCGTAAAGCATAAACAGCAGCTCGGCAAGCAGCGAGCGCGACGCGCAAAAGCGAGCCTGGCGATATGTCGGGAGAAGACGTGCGGATTGATGACAGGCCGCTGACAAACGTGTCGATAGCGGCTCCCCGGTACTGAGTATCCCTCTTGCAAAATGCGTTGCCATACGTCGCTCCGTGAGTAATGGTCTGGATAAAACTGCGGGCGCTATTATCGCCTGGTATTAACAGGTTTTAATGCCGAAATCCCCCATTGAAAAGGGAATTTGTTTGAATTTTACAAATTCTTGCGCAAATAAGGTGTTATGGGCACGAAACAAGGCTTAAAGCGTACCGGAATAGAGCGCTTTCAGCGTATCTCTAAGCCAGACAAGCTTCGGGTTGTAGCTGTTGCGCTTATGCCATAGCAGGGTGAAGGGAACGCGCAGCTTTTCCAGATGCTGCGCCTCCAGGGGGAGCGGCCGGGAGACGAGCGGCAGCTGGTGCTGCTGATTATAGTGCTGACAGTAGCGCGGCGCGGTGGCCAGCATGGTGTGCTGCGGCTGAGCGGCCATAAAAAGTGATTGCTCAAACCCCGGCACGGTCAGCGCCACGTTACGCTTATACCCCAGCTCCTGCAGCACGTCGTCCAGGGCCCAGGTATCGCGTTGTTCCCAGCAGATAGTGATATGCGGATAGCGTAAGAATGCCGCCAGATCCCACTCTTCCCTGAGCGCCGGATGATCGGCGCGCAGCCAGACCTGCGGCAGGTCGGTGAACAGCACATCAAAATCGATATACCACGGCAGCAGGCTCAGCAGCTCACGCGACTGCGGATGGCTTTCGCGTCCGCAGAAGCCGATATCCACCTCACCGCGGATGATGGCGTCCAGGGAGTCGTAGTCCCAGTTGCGCAAACGAATCAATGCCTGCGGATAGCGCTGATAGATGCGCTGAGAGAGGGTGTTAAACAGGATCATCAGCAGCGGCGCTTCCGCCGCCAGTTCGAATTTGAGGCCGCTGGGCATGGTATGGTGCGGTTTATCGAGGATTTGGTTGCCCATCTGCATCCAGTCCGCCAGATCCTGCTCCATGCTGCTGACCAGCGGCGTGGGCGCCAGGCCCAGCGGGGTTTTCACAAACAGCGGATCGTCAAACCAGGCGCGCAGTTTGGCCAGCGACTTGCTCACCGCTGACGGCGAAACGTTCATCCGCTTCGCCGTACGGGTAACGCTGAGCTCCTGGGTCAGGAGCTGCAGGCAGAGGAGTAAATTAAGATCAAGACTCGACAGCGGCTTCTTCATCGTATTGCGCAACCCGCGGCGGGGTGACGACCAGTAACAAAACAAGGCTCACTATGCTACAGGCAATGAGTATCCCGATCAGCATATTCATTGCGCTGAGTCCGATGATGGCGGCGAGCCAAATCCACAGCGATGAACCGCACACCTGCGCGATGCCGAGGACCGAGCTGGCGACGCCCGCGCGCAGCGTGAACGGCCCCAGCGCCTGGCTCATCGCGACGCCGAACCCAACGGAGAAGCCGGCGCAAATCATGCCCAGCCCGATCAGGGTGACGGCCTGGCGAGTGGCGAGGCTCAGCGTCACGCCTGCAGCCAGAAACAGCACCTGTGAGGTCAGCATTAAGGTGCGGGGATTAAACAGCGACAGGGCGAACGGCGTTGAGAAGGAGACCGCCATGCTGATCATCGCCATCAGAGCCATCGCCATTGAGTAAGTTCCCCGGTCGAACCCCATCTCTTCCATCATTAGTACCGGCGAGATACGTAATGAAAAAGAAAAATGTTGATTCATTACCAACACTTATCAATGAGTAAGCGGCTGAGGAAAAAGCGGTTCAACAGCGATTCGCCAGCGTCATGCTGCGGTGACGCTGCCTGCGGAGGCGCCGTCGGCCGCGTTTCACGCAGGATAAAGACCGACAGCACAGCGACCATGACGCCCATGCCGGTCATCGTGTAGAACAGGCTCTGCCACGGATATTTCAGCATAATCAGGTGGCCAAGCACCGGCGCCAGGACGGGGATAATGCAGGTGATGCCGTTGAGCAACGACAGCACCTTGGCGCGGCGACGGTCGTCCAGCGTATCGCGCAGGATAGCGAAAGCCACCACGTAGCAGCTGCCGGCGCCGATCCCCTGGATAAAGCGTCCGATGAGGAAGTGGCTGCTGGTATGCGCCTGGGCGCAGAGCAGGGAGGCGATAACAAAGATCGCTGCACCTACAATAGCGACAGGCTTACGCCCCGAGCGGTCGGCGATGCGGCCAGCAAACAGCATCGCGGAGGCCATACCGGCCAGATAGACCGAGAAGGCGATATGTAATTGCGCCTCGCTGGCCCCCAGGTCCTGAGCAATACGCGGCAGGCCGACCAGATACATATCGATGCCGGAGGGGTAGAGCAGAACCAGGGCAAAGCTGCAGAGAAGAAAGCGTGTCATGGGATCCTCGCGATGTGAATGGCGTTCAGCATAGTGAGGAACGCGCCGTAAGACGAGTTGCCATTTGGACAACGCTCTTTTCCTGGCAGGAAATGCGAGCTAACGACTGCGGGTTCGCCAGACGCGGGCCATCCCCTCGCTCTCCGGGCGAACGCTTTCGAAGCCGAACTTCGCGTACAGTTCCGGCACATCCGCCACCAGCGTAACGTAGGCGCCATCAAAGGCGTTAGCGTCCAGCCAGGCGACCAGCTTCTCCATCACCAGCCGGCCAAGGCCTTTTCCCTGGTGAGCCGGATCGACGGCGACGTCGACAATATCGAAATTAATCGCGCCGTCGCCGACGATGCGTCCCATCGCGATCGGCGTCTCCTGCCAGAGGATATGTACGCCATAACAGCTATGCGGCAGTCCGGCTCTGGCGCCTTCCAGGGGGCGCGGCGACATGCCGGCGGCTACCCGCAGGTGGCAAAACGCTTCGGCGGAGGGCACCTTCTCGATCACGGTATATTCAACGGTCATGTTTTAGTCTCGCGGCAGAGGGGGAGATAAAAGTAGAGAACGTTGCGTTGCAAAGGGCAAGAAAAAACCCGCATTAACGCGGCGTTAATACGGGTTAGTGAACGTTTACGGACTGACGGTTACTTACCGATACAGAAGCTGGAGAAGATGCGGCCCAGCAGATCGTCGGAAGTGAACTCCCCGGTGATCTCGCTCAGCGCCTGCTGCGCGAGGCGCAGCTCTTCCGCCAGCAGCTCGCCGGCCCAGGCGCCCAGCAGCTGGGCTTTGCCTTGCTGCAGATGGTTCGCCGCCTCTTCCAGGGCCTGCAGGTGACGGCGGCGGGCGAGGAAGCCGCCTTCCATATTGGTATCGAAGCCCATGCTCTGCTTGAGGTGGTTACGTAGCACCTCCACGCCGTCGCCGGTACGTGCCGACAGGCGAATAAGTGAGTGGCCATTTACTTCGCTGATACCGAGCGCTTCGCCGGTGACATCGGCTTTATTGCGCACCACGGTAATCGGCAATTTAGCGGGCAGGCGCTCGATAAAGTCTGGCCAGATCTCCGCCGGGTCAACGGCGCTGGTGGTGGTGCCATCGACCATAAACAGCACCCGATCGGCCTGGGCAATCTCCTGCCAGGCGCGCTCGATGCCGATACGTTCCACTTCGTCATTAGCATCGCGCAGGCCTGCGGTATCGATGATATGCAGCGGCATGCCGTCGATATGGATATGCTCGCGTAGCACGTCGCGGGTGGTACCGGCGATATCGGTGACGATCGCCGCTTCGCGGCCCGCCAGGGCGTTCAGCAGGCTTGATTTACCGGCATTTGGCCGCCCGGCGATCACCACTTTCATCCCTTCGCGCAGCAGGCTGCCCTGACGAGCTTCCGCGCGGACGGCGTCGAGATCGGCCATCACCTCGTTCAGCTGGGCTTCAATTTTGCCATCGGAGAGGAAATCAATTTCTTCATCCGGGAAGTCAATGGCCGCTTCCACGTAGATGCGCAGGTGAGTGAGCGCTTCCACAAGATGATTCACCCGCGCGGAGAACGCCCCCTGCAGCGAATTCAGCGCCGAGCGCGCCGCCTGCTCTGAACTGGCGTCGATAAGGTCGGCGATGGCCTCTGCCTGCGCCAGATCGAGCTTGTCGTTGAGGAACGCGCGCTCGGAAAACTCACCCGGCCTGGCGATGCGCAGGCCCGGCAGGGTCAGAATACGTTTAAGCAGCAGGTCGAGAATGACCGGGCCGCCGTGGCCCTGCAGCTCAAGCACATCTTCCCCGGTAAAGGAGTTCGGCCCGGGGAACCACAGCGCAATCCCCTGATCCAGCGGGGTACCGTCAACGTCGTTGAACGGCAGGTAGTCGGCATAGCGCGGCTTCGGCAGCTTGCCCAGCACCGCCTGCGCGACGTCGCGCGCCTTAAGGCCGGAGATACGCAGGATGCCCACACCCCCGCGTCCCGGAGGGGTTGCCTGGGCGACGATAGTGTCGTTATGGCTCATGGTGACTCTCTATGTAGATGTAAAAAAGGCGGTCCATTGACCGCCTTCTCTGGCATTAACGCTACCGTAGATACTCGAAATAATTCAAGTTGCAGAAAGGCGGCAAGTTAGTGAGGCCCCGGGAGCTTACTGTAGTAAGTGACTGGGGCGAACTAATGAAGCCAACGCATCTGCGGCTTGAAGAATGAAGAGTATCAGGATTTCTTCTTCTCGCGGCTATGCAGGCCACGTTTCTCCAGACCACGGTAAATCAGCTGCTGCTGAATAATGGTGACCAGGTTGCTGACGATGTAGTACACCACCAGGCCAGACGGGAACCACAGGAAGAACACGGTGAAGATGACCGGCATAAAGGTCATGATCTTCTGCTGCATCGGGTCGGTCACGGTGGTCGGCGACATCTTCTGGATGAAGAACATGGTCGCGCCCATGATGATCGGCAGGATGTAGTACGGGTCCTGAGCAGACAGGTCGTGGATCCACAGGATAAACGGCGCATGACGCAGTTCAACCGAGGCGCTCAGCATGTAATACAGCGCAAGGAAGATCGGCATCTGAATAATCAGCGGGAAGCAGCCGCCCAGCGGGTTTACTTTTTCCGCTTTATACAGCGCCATCATCTCCTGGCTTTGACGTTGTTTATCGTCGCCCAGACGCTCACGCATGGCCTGAATCTTCGGCTGCAGCATGCGCATCTTCGCCATGGAGGTGTACTGCGCTTTGGTCAGCGGGTACATGATGCCACGAACGATAAAGGTGATAACGATGATCGAGAAGCCCCAGTTGCCGAGGAAGCTGTGGATGAATTTCAGCAGCTTGAACAGCGGTTGGGAGATGAACCACAGCCAGCCGTAGTCGACGGTCAGATCCAGGTGCGGCGCAACGGCAGCCATTTTGTCCTGAATAGCCGGGCCGACCCACAGCGTGCTCTGCAGTTTGTCGGTCTGGCCTGGCTGCACCAGTACCGGCTGCGATTTGTAGCCAATAGCGACAACGCCGTTGCCGAGGTTGGCGGTGTAGAAGTTATTCGTCCCGTTATTCCGCGGCACCCATGCGGTGGTGAAGTACTGCTGCAGCATGGCAACCCAACCGTTTTTGGTGCTGACGTTCAGGTTTTCGTTATCCAGAATGGTATCGAATTTATATTTCTCGTATTTCGAATCCGCAGTGGAGAACGCGGCGCCACGGAAAGTATGCATCGTGGACAGGCCTCCGGTCTGCGTATCGCGACTGGTCGGCAGCGCAGCGGTCTGCTTCAGCTGACCGAAGGTCGAGACTTCCAGAGGCTTCTCGCTGGCATTCTGCACGCTGTAACCCACGTTCACCGCATAGCCACCGCGCTTCAGGGTGAAGGTTTTGGTGAAGACGTTGCCGGCTTTGTCAGTGTAGGTCAGCGGGATAACGAGCTCATCCTGGCCATCGGCCAACACAAACGCCTCTTTATCGACGTTGTACAGCGGACGCGGGCCGTTTGCCGGGTTATCCGGACCGTCACGGCCGGTTAAGCCGCTCTGCGCCTGGTAGACAAACTGCGGCGTGGTTTCCAGTAACTGGAACGGTTCGGTCGATTTCAGCGTTTTTGGATACGCCAGAAGCAGCGCCTGCTCAATATCGCCACCGTTGGTGTTGATAGTCAGCTCAAGCACGTCGGTTTTAACCGTAATCAGTTTCCCCTGGCCACTGGCCGGTACGCCCTGGTCGGCGGCGCTACCCGCTGCTGTGGTCGTAGTCTGCGTGGTCTGCTGCTGGGGCTGCGGATTTTTGTCCTGCTCCCAGGCTTGCC
>OKDC01000295.1_pt1 | contig 7507 bp, 6 predicted proteins | sample 1610511 | NCBI WGS metagenome assembly OKDC01 (sample SAMN04436657, study PRJEB24849) | human gut metagenome | biome: human gut; feature: NICU; material: stool | host: Homo sapiens | place: USA: Saint Louis, MO | collected 2010-05-28
ACACGTTCTCGCCAAAGGTGGCCGTATTGTGCACGTCCGCGATACCTCCGGCCGCATTACCGCCGTTGAATGCTACACCCGCGAAGGGCTGTTGCTGAGCGACTGCACCCTTGCGGTCTTCAAAAAGCTCAAAACTAAAAAGCTGATTAAGTCGGTGAACGGCCAGCCGTACCGGATCAACACGACCGGTTTGAATAACGTTCGCGCGCAAGCGGACAACCGCTGAAATAGCGACCCGGGCAGGGTCGCTGCCCGGGCGTATGGCTCTCAAGGAGAAAACCTCATGATCGATATCCCTCGCATTTTTACCATCAGTGAAAGCGAGCCCCGTATCCATAACCCTTTTACCCCGGAAAAGTACGCCACGCTGGGACGGGCGCTGCGAATGGCGCCGGGCACCACCATTCTCGACCTCGGCAGCGGCTCCGGCGAGATGCTCTGTAGCTGGGCGCGCGATCATCAGATCGTCGGCACCGGCGTAGACATGAGCCTTCTGTTCAGTCAGCAGGCGGCCGCCCGGGCAGAGGAGCTCGGGGTAAGCGACCGGGTAACCTTTGTGCACCAGGATGCCAGCGGATATGTCGCCAGCCAGCCGTGCGATGTTGCCGCCTGCGTGGGGGCCACGTGGATCGGCGGCGGGATGGCAGGCACAATCGAGCTGCTGAAGCAGAGCCTTACGCCAGGCGGCATGTTGCTTATCGGCGAGCCATGGTGGCGCAAACGTCCGGCCACGGCAGAAGAGGCGATTGCCTGCGGCGCGCAGTCACCCGATGACTTCCTGACGCTACCGGCGCTGGTCGCCCACTTTGGCGAACTGGGCTATGACGTGGTGGAGATGGTGCTGGCCGACAAGGAGGGCTGGGATCGTTATGAAGCGGCGAAATGGCTGACAATGCGCCGCTGGCTGGAGGCCAATCCGCACGATGACTTCGCTCCGGAGGTTCGCCAGCAGTTGACCACTGCGCCGCTACACCACGTCACCTGGACCCGGGAATATCTCGGCTGGGGCGTGTTTGTCCTGATGGCGCGTTAACCGATATGTCGGTAGCGTCAGGAGGCGCTACCGACCATCTTCAGACCTTCAGTTCGTCGTAGCTGACCATGACGTGTTCTGGGGTATCACAACGTACGGCCAGGAGAGTAGGGGCACAATAGCGATGAGTCGCCTGGGGGTGGATGAGCTGTGGGGGCTGGCTAGCCTTGCGATAACGCAATTTCATCCCTACAAAGGTATAATGACCATCAATATGGCGCTTGTATAAAATAATGCAGCAATTATCTTTGAATGAGAATAAGGCGAGGGAGTGGAAACGTTAGTTATTCTGGCCGTAGTCGTATGGGTACTTTTCAAACTGGTACAAAAGGTTACGAGCAAACTCTATCCTCCAGACTCGGTGAAGGTACAGGAGAAGCCCGACACAACGCCAGCGACGGATGCCTGGGGAAATTACCCTAAAGCTGAAGGGCATGTCGTTTTATTCGAGCAGTACCGGCGTGAGCAGGCGCTGCGGCAGCAAGCAGCTAAAGAGACTGATACGTTCTACCGCTCAAGGGAGTGGCGGCGTTTACGTTACCAGGCGTTCCAGCGCTACGGCAATAAATGTTGCGTATGCGGGCGAGGCGCCAGTGACGGGATGGTGATGCACGTTGATCATATTAAACCGCGTTCTCTTTACCCGCATTTAGCCCTCGATATTGCCAATCTGCAAATCATGTGCAACGAGTGCAACGTCAGTAAGGGCAACAGAGATGAGGTCGAGTGGCAATAATAAGGATAAGATGCAAATATCGCAGCAAAACGAACCATTTACTTTCAGACATTTTCCTGCGTAAAAATATATGCTTTGAGCGGAGCGTGAATTGCACAGACCGCGCCAGATAACCGCCATAACTGCTATCTGCAATAGAGTGGCTGAAGAGTGAGGCTTCTGATTCACTTTCGGTAATAAAAAATGGCGCTCAAATTTCTTTATCCATAATGGTTGCGGTATAGGTCCGCCAGTTTCCCGAATCGTTAATCACCGCATAGTCTACTGTTGACCCCACCGCTGGCATATTCGAAAGCGCGACATCGCGCTGCTCATAGGGCGCGAGCATGATGTTACCGATACTTATTCCCTTTATCGGCATGACAGCCAGGCTCATATACCACGGGGTCGGATTGGTTATCGTGATGCCCTGCGAAGCGATACTGAAGCGTAATTTCCGCTCATCGTTGCTGGTGGGGGCCTTTAAGCCGTGCGGACGAATAAATACCTTTAACCGTAATCGCAGGGGTAACACTAATTTGCGAGTGACGCTGTCTGTTGCATTCTGCTCGGGGGGGATCTGGTAAATATTAAGCCAGAAAAGGCTTTCCCGATCCCCGGGTAAACTACGGCGCGAGCTCAGCATCACACGAAGCGTTCTCAACTCATCCGGCTGCATTTTAAAGACAGGGGGCAAGACCACCAGCGGCGTGCGGCTACTGTCTGGTGAAGAGGCCGTCTCTCCGGCATCGGTCCAGACCTGTAACAGCATCGGCGTCACGCTATCGTTTGTGAGCGTCAGCGACTGGACAACATCGTTAGCAGCGAAGACGATCCGGGTTCGATCAACGTTAACCGCAGCAAACGGCGCCGGAGTGATGCCTGCCAGCAACAATAGCGCTAACAAAGCCTTACTGAAAACTAACCACTGCCTGTAACTGCGCATTCACGCTCCCTACCGTTACCGTTTGTCCTCCACGCGCCTCAAGGGAGGCCGTAAAATCACCGTGCCAGATTTCCACCGAACCATGATCTTTTTTGCCGGTTTGTACCGTGAGCTCCTTATACCCATACCAGCCACGGGCATTGCCCGTTCCCGTACTCGTTTTGTCTGGTAACAGGTTAAGCGGCGCACCGCGCTCATCGTAAATCCGTATTCCTACTCCGGAAGCCACGCCCTTTTCGCCATAATGCGTATCCAGTAACCAGGTTAATCCGCCACCGGTGGTCGTCAGGCCCAGGCGGCGCGCGGCGGCAACAGCCGCAGGCTGGTTGACCAAAAAGCCCATGGCGACATTAGCTACCTGGGTTGTGGGGTGAGTTGAAGACATCGCGCCGGCTTCGCACTCAAGCGTTATACTGAAAGGCGCCTCGCTGCTTTCGCCAGAGGTAAGCGCTTCTGCTGATATGGTGGGGAGCAGCACTGTCGCAGGATAATCTTCAATGGTGCAAGCTGCGCCGCGAATATAGGTAACCTGATTATAGCTACTCCATGCACCGGGCCAATAAGCAGGCCAACCATAATAGCTTGAAGCATGATCCATACCTGGCTGAATAGCGGATGTTATTAAGCCCGGCCCTTTAAAGGCGATATAACCGCGCGGCTGGGTATAGAGGTCTTTGTTGATTCTGTCCGAATAAATATACTGATCCGAGGCGGCGATTTTAATCATCTCATACAGGACATTACTAAACGCGCCTGCGGGAATATAGATTGCGCGATCGTCCTGAAACCAACTATCCGCTGTAAGCTGGCGCTGCTTCCAGTAGCGGCTATAGTATTCGCCAGTACTCAGGTTAGTCATCCGTACCGCGACGTTACGTTCCGCGTCATAGTAGGCCCCTTCAACTTCTTTCGCCCGGCGTCCTCCAACAAAAGGGTTATCGGCATTGGTAGAATATAATTCGTACAGTTGCCCGGCATCCTTCAAATCACAGCGGTAAAGCACCTGTTTTGCCGAGTAGGGCGTCTGAACGCCGGCGGTGAGGAAATTAGCCACTGCGCTGGCAAGCACAGTACCTGAAGGCTGGAACTTGTTATTGGCGCTAACGCTAATGACTGACGGCAGACCAAGATGACCGATATTGTCATCATAGGCGCCGCGCCAGTAGCGCGCGGTATAACCCGCTTTAATCGCAGCCTCAGAAAGGAAACTATTATCCGTGACCTTAACGCAGTTAGCCCAGGGCGCGGTGCTGAAAAGCAGGCCAGCTGCAAACAGCAGCGTTCGGCGAAGATGACACATGAGACTATTTCCTCTCGCAGGTAGTCGTGAGATAAATCACGTTTTCAGGAGAATGCATATCGAACTGGTAAGGCACACGGCAACGTCGGTTGGCTCCTTTTCCCCAACGCACCAGTAATGAGCCAGAGGGTGTGCTGATCCGGGCATACACCTGCCCGCCTTGCCCGACCATCCCAATGACGGCGCCTTCGCTGTTCATGACCTCGGCGCCCATTGGCGGTATGCCGCCATCTGCCATTTTCACCGCGATGAGCACCGCTTTGCCGGTAATCGTTGAGAAGTTCACCCGTGCGATCGCGCCAGCATAGGGAACCACCTGTTGACTTCCCCCGGTCAGCTCAGCATCGCTGCGCATCTGCCGGGTATCGAGTGAGACGTTGTTGCGACGATAGGGAGATAGCGAGGGCAAAATGGCATACCCAAAACGGTCGATTACCGCCCCCTGACCGTTCTGTACGACGGCGCCCTGTGCGCCATCGGCGTGAATTAATGCAAACGTGTCGCTGGCGTAGGGGCCGAACGTCACGCCACCGGAATGCAACACCACGGTTCCGGAGGAGCCTAGCGCCACCTGACGATAGTCTTTTCCCTGATCGTAGCCCACGCGCAGCGCCCCAAAACGGGTGTTTTGCTGGACGTTGCCGCCAAAAGTCGTTGCTGTCCCTTCATCCCCATAGCGATAGCGATCATAGCCGCCGTAGACCGACCAGGAGAGTTCGTTCTGCTCGCCACGGGTTCCGTTCATCGACAAGGTTGAGGATCGGTTCGCGCGCGACTGGTTATAATTCATTGCCACGGAGGTCGGATTGTCGCCCCAGTTAAAGGGAATGGATAAAGTGAACGATAGCGTCGTCTCGGTATATTTTTGCCGCTGGTTCAGATCCTGCGGTTCGTTAACGCTGTGGTAGAAGCGGCCATCGTCCCAGGTGGAGCGCTGCCTGGCAAGGTTGAATCCATAACTCACTTTTCGCCACTGGTTGCTATAGCCCAGCTGCAGTTGCGTGATCCGCGACCGGTTATTGTAATAATCAGCGGTACTGGCGCTAAGATTGAGCGTCCCCAACCGACCTAACGGCTGGCTGACGGTTGCAGAAAGACGTTGGCGTTGGTGTAGGGTATCGGAGTAGTAAACAATGCTGTTGTGCTCCTGTTGCCGGACGCCAAACACATCTTCTAAATCGCGGAATCCGCCGGTTGAGTAGCGATAAGCCGCCAGTACCAGATTAGTGCCTGTGGAAAAGGTCTTGCTATAGCTGAACTCCGCGCGCCAGCCCTGCTGCCGATCGTTATGTTCCACTTGTGCGCCAGACCAGGTGGCATTCATCCCGAACGCGCCCAGACGGGTTGCCAGAACGCCGCCAGCCAGCCAGGCCTGATAATCATGCGCCAACCGCGATCCAAGATTAAGCGTGAGATGATTATTCACCCCGTGCTGCAGCGTCCCCTCAAGAAAACGGTTGTCGATGCGGTAATATTGGCGGACCTTGCCTAGAGCAAAAGCGTAGTGCCAGTTACCAGGGCGCACCGAGTCGGGAACGGCGGAATAGGGAACGGTAAAACGAGATACCTTTCCGTTAGCCTCAATCACCTTAACCTGCAAATCCCCCTGATAGCGGGTGTTGTAAAGATCATCTATATAGAACGGGCCAGGTGGAACATGGGTTTCATAGATAACTTTGCCTAGCTGTTTGATGACCACCCGCGCGCTGCTTGACGCCACGCCATGCACCTCCGGCGCATAGCCGCGTTTGCCCTGCGGCCACATGCGCTCATCCGTGGCGAGTTTAATACCATTGAATGACAAGCTGCCGAATAAACTGGAGTCGGTATAGTTATCGCCAAATGCCATGATGCTGTCGATTGCGGTGAGTGGCCGCTGTACCCAGGTGCGCACGCGATTATAATGCCAGGCGCTACCGCTTTGGTTACTGTCGGCATAGCGCAGATTCCCCTGATGGCGGAGCTGCCACAGGCCAATATTGCTGCCAACGTTGATGCCGCTCCACAAATAGTGGTAGCGGAAGTGCTGGCTGGTGTTGTCTGTGTGGGTCCAGTTGGTGTTATGGCGTAAAAACAGCGCCAGCGCGCCGCTGTCCCACTGCGAAGGCGGGATATAGCCGCGCGGCCTGTGCATCAGCTCGCTCATCGGCAGCGTAAGCCGGAGCTGTAGCGTCGCGCTATCAAATTGCCATTCACCGCGGGATACCCAGTCCCTTAGCGGACGGCAGCTATTTTGCAGCGCGTTGTCCGGGAGCGATTTAACCTGAGCGGCCTGCATCAGCGATAACGGAAGGCAGGGCTCGGTGCGCTGTCCGCCATTGACTGGATTAAAGCGGATTTTTACGCCGGATTTTATCAGCGTTCCATTGACGATAACGTCAACCAGATACTCTCCGGCGGGGGTGTCGGGTCCGTTAACGCTCGCCATACCTTGTCCGTAAGCTGTTCCCTGCAATAGAGAGGGGTCGAAATAATATTCTTCACCGAAAGCCTGGCCAACGCAGGCTACGGCTAAGATAACGAAGATATTTTGGCGTGAGAATTTAACCTTCAGCGACATGATAACGCTCGCTTATCCTTGCACCCTGGTCGTTAACCACCGTCACAGTGACGGTACCGTTAAGTGAATTGGCGCTGACGTTTCCCGGTATCCAGAAAGTGCGACTGGAAAAAGGGGGGACCATGTCGACATTAAGCTCGCGTGAAGTACCATTTACTTTCACGCTCAGATTACTGAGGGAGGCATACCAGGGTTGCGGATTGCTGATGACAATACCGGCGCCTTTTCGGGCATTACGCACCACGGTGATGTGCAGTTTTTTCGCCAGGTTACCTGGTGAACCAATGCCTTCCGGCCGATAGAAGAGTTTGATCCGCGTCCTTAGCATCACCAGCACTTTATTTTGCTGGCGGCCACCTATATTGGCTGGCGGTACCTGCAACGCGTTGAACCAGAAAACCGATTCACGATCGTGCGGCAGCGCTTTACGCTGGCTATAGACAACGCGGACGATCTGCCCTGATTTCGGTTGGATTCGAAATACTGGCGGCGTAGAGATAAAAGGAATGCCACTCGCGTTCTCCGGCCCAATATGCAGATCGCCATTGTCAAACCAGGTTTGTACGATATAGGGAAAGTCATCGTTATTTTTTAGCTGTACATCGACTGAGGCGACGGTCGATGGATAAATAATCCGACTGCCTACAATGGTAACGCTGGCCCAGGCCCCGGTAACGGGAAAGAACAGGGCTATCAGCAGCACCAGATAGCGTAGCCCTGAACGGGGGGCATCCTTTTTCATCGCAACAACTCCATTGCTATCAAAAAGGTCCGACGGCAAGCACCGGACCACGGAGAGTTTTACAGGTAGGAAACGGCGTACTGGAGAGTGGCTTCGACCGTACCAGCCGATGCTGCTCCTGTGGCGTAATACTGCGCAGTGTAGGTGGCGCTGGCTTTCGACGATCAGAATGGCGTTTTTCGCCGACAATCCGATTACGGTGAGGAGTCCG
>OKDC01000297.1_pt1 | contig 7446 bp, 6 predicted proteins | sample 1610511 | NCBI WGS metagenome assembly OKDC01 (sample SAMN04436657, study PRJEB24849) | human gut metagenome | biome: human gut; feature: NICU; material: stool | host: Homo sapiens | place: USA: Saint Louis, MO | collected 2010-05-28
TAACAGACATCCACTTTGATTTGCTCATTGGCCCGCGAGATAAGAAACGGCGCAGCGTTACAGGTCACCGCCACTTTTCCGCCCAGCGCCAGACCGGCGGCGGTGCCGACCATGCTCTGCTCGGCGATGCCGACGTTCACCAGCCGGCCGGGGAACTGTTTAATAAACGGCGCGATTTTGGCCGTTGACGTGGAGTCGGCTACCACCGGCACCAGATCGACGCCGCGCTCCACGGCGGCGATAAAGGCTTCGACCATGACGTTAGCCAGGTGTTCTGCATTACTCATCTTTCAGTTCCTCCAGTGCCAGTGCAATTTCTTCGCCTTTCGGCACCCGGTGGTGCCACTCCGGGCGCCCCTGGATAAAGGAAATACCGGCACCTTTCGTGGTGTTGGCAATAATAACGTTGGGTTTACCTTCCTGTTTCAGCCCCTCGATGGCCGCGACCAACGAGGCCATATCGTTCCCCTCGCATTCGCTGACCGCCATGCCGAAGGCGCGCCATTTGTCGGCCAGCGGATCGGTATTCATGATCTCGCGCGTCGGCCCGGCCAGTTGGAGATTGTTCTTATCATTAATAATGACCAGGTTATCCAGACCGTAGTGCGCCGCCGCCAGGGCGGCTTCCCAGTTACTGCCTTCCGCCAGTTCGCCGTCGCCGGTGATCAAAAAAATGCGGCGGGTGCTGTTGCTTTTCTTCGCGGCCAGCGCCAGCCCCACCGCAACAGGCAAACCGTGGCCCAGCGCGCCGGTGTTGAGCTCGATGCCCGGCGTTTTTTGCCGCACCGGGTGGCCGGGGAGATGGGAATTGGCATGCTGGTAGGTCTCCAGCCACTCGACCGGGAAGAAGCCGGCTTCCGCCAGGACGCAGTAGTAGCAGCCCACGGCGTGGCCTTTCGACTGGATGTAGATATCGCGCTGCGGGTCGTCGAGCCGGTCCGGCGCGACGTTAAGGACGCGGAAATAGAGCGCGGTTAACAGTTCGACCTGCGAAAGGTCAGCCCCGGTGTGGCCGCCGGCCGGACTATTGGCGTTTAAGCGCACAATATGGCGCCGCACCGCGCGGGCTTTACGCTCCAGCGTCTGAATATCATATCTGTAGGGATTCATTTCACACCTCTGAATTTATTTTCAGCATGGAATATTTATTCCAGCAAGGACTAAAAAAACCAGATATCCCTATGCCGGGTGGTAAGCCTTCTGCCACAGCGCCCTACTCAGGAACATTCTGCCTCCCGCTCCAGGCGAAGCCCGGATAAACACATTGACTCGAAATCGCCTTGAATATATATTCAATAATGATTCTTTATTCGATTATGGCCTGGCTGTTTTGTTTTTGTCCATAGTCGATTTTGAGGATTGGCAAAAGTTAGACGCCTGTCACACTTAAGTCTGATTTTTTTTCGCGTATGATAAAAGTCACTACGATAATGGCTGCAGCTAACCGCCTGAAAGGCGATAAATGATTTTCGAGGATTAATATGGCTAAGCAGGATGAACAACGGCTATTGGTTAAGATTGCCACGCTTTACTATCTGGAAGGACGAAAGCAGTCTGATATCGCCCAACTTCTCTCGCTGTCTCAGTCATTTGTCTCCCGCGCCATTACCCGCTGCCAGAAAGAAGGCGTCGTCAAGATCAGCGTCGTTCAGCCGTCCAACATCTTTCTGAAGCTCGAAAAAGGGCTTGAGGATCGCTACGGCCTTAAGCAGGCGGTGGTGGTGGATACCGAGGAAGAGGCCAGCGATCATACCATCAAGCGGGCGATTGGCTCCGCCGCCGCCCACTATCTGGAAACCCGGCTGCGGCCAAAAGATCTGATTGGCGTCTCCTCGTGGAGCTCAACCATTCGCGCGATGGTCGATGAAGTTCATGCGCAAAACCTGAAAGCCAGCGGCGTGATCCAACTGCTCGGCGGCGTCGGGCCAAACGGTAACGTGCAGGCGACGATTCTTACCCAGACCCTCGCCCAGCGCCTGAATTGCGACGCCTGGCTGCTGCCGTCACAGAGCATCGAAGGATCCATGGAGGAGCGCAACCGGCTGCTGGCCAGCAAAGACGTCGCTGACGTGGTGTCGCGCTTTGATGAAGTGGATATCGCCATCGTCGGCATCGGCATTCTCGAACCCTCTCAACTGCTGAAAACCTCCGGTAACTACTATCACGAAGATATGCTGCAGGTGCTGGCGGCGCGCGGCGCGGTGGGTGATATCTGCCTGCACTACTACGACAAAAACGGCCATCCGGTGTTACGCGATGATGAAGATCCGGTGATCGGTATGGCGCTGGAGAAGGTCAAAAAATGCCCGAACGTGGTCGCGCTGGCCGGCGGTACCGACAAAGTCGCGGCCATCAAAGGCGCCCTCACCGGCGGCTACATTGATGTTTTAATCACCGATTACCCTACCGCTCGCATGCTGGTTAGCGACTAACCTGCCGCGCTGCTTTTCCTCTCTGCCGCCCTGACGTGCTTTTTTAGCTTCAGGGCTGGCTCTGTTAATACATTTAAATTCAATCAGTTAATCAACCACTCCAGCCGCCTATCGCCGCTTTCGCCGATCGGCGAAATGTGATTGCCAGCACAATTGATGATTTTTCCGGTAGCCCGTCACCGGGTTTGTGGCTTAAGGTATCAAATAAATAATCACTATCGAATATATATTCAGTGATTAAAAAGATGATAATGAAATGTCACAACATGGCCTGCACAGACGCAGGAGACGGTGGGAGATATTCCTCGTCTTCGCGGTTCCAGGACACCGAGTGACCGAGGAGAGCACGATGCAGGCGACAGCAAAAGAGTTCATCATTGCCCTGGATGAAGGCACCACCAACGCCAAAGCGGTGGTGCTGGATAGCCGGGGCAAAGTTATCGTCAAATTCTCGCAGCCGCTGGCGATCCAAACGCCGCGCGACGGCTGGGTGGAGCAATCGGGCGAAGCGCTGGTTACCGCCTCACTGACGGTGATCGCCAGCGCGGTGGCCCACGTTGGCGCGGAAAACGTCGCCGCGCTGGCCATCAGCAACCAGCGGGAAACCGCCATCGGCTGGTATCGCGACAGCGGCGAACCGATTAACGCGGCCATTACCTGGCAATGCACCCGCAGCGCCGCGTTCTGCGACACACTGCGTCACGATCGTCAGGAACAGCACATTAAGCGTGCCACCGGCCTGCCAATCGCCCCGCTGTTCTCGGCCTCCAAAATGCGCTGGCTGCTGGATGCGACTGTCGATGGCCACCTGCGCGCCGAACGCGGTGGGATATGCCTCGGCACCATCGACAGCTGGCTGCTGTGGAATCTGACTGCTGGAGAAGCCTTCTGCTGCGACTACTCCAATGCCGCCCGCACCCAGCTGCTGAACCTGCACCGCGGCGAGTGGGACGACGAGATGCTGGCGCTGTTCGGCATTCCGCGCGCGGCGTTGCCGGACATTAAACCATCGAGCGGCCTCTTCGGCCATACCAAAGGACTGGCCGCCATTCCGGACGGTATTCCGATCATGTCGATGATCGGCGACTCCCACGCCGCGCTGTTCGGCCACGCGCTCGGCGAGGCAGGCTGCGTCAAAGCCACCTACGGCACCGGCTCTTCGGTCATGGCCCCGGTCAAATCGGCGCAGTGCGATATCGACGCGCTGGCGACCACCGTCGCCTGGCACGATGGCGACCAGCTGGTGTGGGGCCTGGAAGGGAATATTCCCCACACCGGCGATGCTGTCGCCTGGATGGCGGACAGCACCGGACTGAGCGAACTCTCTGCCGCCGAGCTGGCCCATGAGCTGAATACCCTCCCCGCCTCCGTCGACTCAACCCTCGGGGTCTACTTCGTGCCGGCGCTGACCGGTCTTGGCGCGCCCTGGTGGGATGACAGCGCCCGCGGCGTGATTTGCGGCCTGAGTCGCGGGGTGAAACGCGCGCATCTGATCCGTGCGGCGCTGGAGTCCATCACCTATCAGATAGCCGACGTGGTGGTGGCGATGCGTCAGCATGAGGAGTTCACCCTGACGGCGTTGATGGTGGACGGCGGGCCGACCAACAATGACTGGCTGATGCAATACCAGGCCGATCTGCTCGGCTGCCCGGTGATGCGCAGCGACGTGCCGGAGCTGTCCGCCATCGGCGCGGCGTTGCTGGCACGCAAAGCGCTCCATCCGGGATCGACCGCCGATCTGCAGGCCTTCTTAACCGAACATAGCACCTTTCAGCCCGACATGGCCCGCCACCAGCGCTTACAAACGCGCTGGCAGGAGTGGCGCCATGCGGTCGACCGAACATTATGGAAACCGGACTCGCCAGCCTGACCGCCAGACTGCGCGACGACACGCATTCACTTATCACAGGAGAAAACCGGCCCATAACGATATCGCTATCCCCGAATACATTAGGGGAAATTTCAGACCGTAAAAGCCTGCCCGCTCAGGGGCTCATTTGTTCGAATATAAAAATACAGGAACAGAGTCATGAAATTACGTATAACCCTTTTAACCGCTGCGACCCTGACCGCCTTCTCCTTTGCCGCGCACGCCGCGGAGAAAGGCACCATTATGATCATGGTCAACTCGCTGGATAACCCGTATTACGCCTCGGAAGCCAAAGGCGCCAGCGAAAAAGCGCAAGCTCTCGGCTACAAAACCACCGTGATGTCCCATGGCGAAGATGTCAAAAAGCAGAATGAGCTTATCGACACCGCGATTGGTAAAAAAGTGCAGGGCATTATTCTCGATAACGCTGACTCCACCGCCAGCGTCGCCGCCGTTGAAAAAGCCAAAAAAGCGGGCATTCCGGTGGTCTTAACTTCCAGGCCGGCTCTGAGGTCGCCAACGTCTTCGTCGAGAAAATGGCGGAGAAAGGCAAATACGCCGAGCTGACCTGCAACCTCGCCGATAATAACTGCGTCACCCGTTCTAAATCTTTCCATCAGGTCATTGACCAATATCCGGATATGGTCAGCGTGGCGAAACAGGATGCCAAAGGCACCCTGATCGACGGCAAACGCATCATGGACAGCATCCTGCAGGCGCACCCCGACGTGAAAGGCGTCATCTGTGGCAACGGGCCGGTAGCCCTTGGCGCGATTGCGGCGCTGAAAGCGGCCAACCGTAGCGATGTGATCGTCGTCGGCATCGACGGCAGCAACGATGAGCGCGACGCCGTGAAAGCCGGCACCCTGCAGGCAACCGTGATGCTGCAGGCGCAGGCCATCGCCGCTCAGGGCGTCACCGATCTGGATAACTACCTGCAAAAAGGCGAGAAGCCGGCGAAGCAGCGCGTGATGTTCCGTGGCATTCTGATTACTCAGGATAACGCCGATAAAGTCCAGGATTTCAACATTAAGTCCTGAGTTCGGGTGGTTGCGCCCCTGCGGGGGCGCAGAGGAGAGCATTATGTTTAAGAAAACCTGTCTGACGCTGGCCGTACTGGCGCTAGGGGGCTGTCGCATCGTCTCGCAGCAGGAGCTGGCAGACCTGAAATCCCCGCCCAACCCGCATATGGCGAATATGGATAAAACCTGGCAGCAGAGCATCGTACCGCAGGTGGTGACGAAAGCGCGTCCGGCGGCGGAACTGATGAGCGCGCTCAAGGCGGCAAAAGACATTGATAGCGCCTGTAAAACCCTCGGCTACCGTGCGCAGGATGAAAACCCCTGCATCTTCTACGTCAAGGTTTCAGGTACCGTCAGCAAACTCGATACCGCCTCGCGCAGCGGCAAAATGACCTTGACCGACGCCAGCGTCGGGAAGGTGACGGTGCAGATTGGCCCTACCCTGCGCGGCACCCAGCTGCGCGACGGCTACAGCGGCGCCAGCTATCAGGACTTTAATGACCAGGTGCTGTTCGGCGAGTACAGCAAGAATATCAACAGTCAGGCGGTCAAAATGATTCAGACAGCCAACGTCAAAACCGGCGACAGCGTGGAGGTGTACGGCGTCTTCTCGGCCTGGGATATTCCACAAACTCTCCCGGAAATTACCCCGGCGAAAATCATTCATGCAGGGGGACAATAATATGGCGCCGCACGATCTCGTCGCTCCCCAGCCCGTTGAGTCCGAAGTGATTATCGAAACCCGCGGCCTGTCGCGCGTCTATCCCGGCGTAACCGCCCTGGATAATGTCAATTACCGGGTCTATCGAAATAAGGTCAACGTGCTAATCGGAGAAAATGGTGCGGGTAAATCCACCATGATGAAAATGCTTGCCGGTGTGGAAACGCCCTCCTCCGGGCAAATTATCCTCGATGGTGAAGCAGTTTCATTACAGTCGACGCATCAGGCAGAAAAACTGGGCATCAGTATTATTTTTCAGGAACTGAATTTATTTCCCAATATGAATGTGATGGACAACATCTTCATGGCGAATGAATTCTTTCAGAAAGGACGCATTAACGAAAAATACCAGTACGCGCTGGCCAAATCGCTGCTGGAACGGCTGGAGCTGGATGTCGATCCTTACGCTCCGCTGGGTGAACTCGGTATCGGCCACCAGCAGTTAGTCGAGATTGCCCGCGCCCTGTCGAAAGACACCCGCGTGCTGATCATGGACGAGCCCACCTCGGCGCTGAGCCAGTCTGAGGTCAAAGTGCTGTTCAAGGTGATCGCGCAGCTTAAGCGGCGCGGCGTGACCATCATCTATATCTCGCATCGCCTCGAAGAGCTGATGGAGATTGGCGACAACATCACCATTTTCCGCGACGGTCGCTTTATCAGCGAGCGTCACGTCAGCGACGCCAGCGTACCGTGGATCATCGAGCAGATGGTCGGTGATAAGAAAAAACACTTTGATTATCAACCGGCGCCAAAAGGCGACGCAGTGCTTGACGTCAAAGGGCTGACCGCGCTGCATCCCAGCGGCGGTTACAAGCTCAATGACGTCACCTTCACCCTCAGCAAAGGCGAAGTGATCGGTATTTACGGCCTGCTGGGCGCCGGGCGCACCGAGCTGTTTAAAGGCCTGGTCGGCTTGATGCCCTGCCAGCGCGGCGAGGTGCATCTTAACGGCGAAAGCATCGGCAAATCTCGCTTTCAACAGCGCCTGAAAAAGGGGCTGGCGCTGGTGCCGGAGGACCGTCAGGGCGAAGGCGTGGTGCAGATGATGTCGATTCAGGCCAACATGACGCTCTCTGATTTCAGCCTGCAGGGGTTCCGCCGCGCCTGGCGCTGGTTGAACCCGCAAAAAGAAGAGACCTGCGTGAAAGAGATGATCCAGCAGCTGGCGATCAAGGTCAGCGACGCCACATTGCCCATCACCTCGCTGAGCGGCGGCAATCAACAAAAAGTGGTGCTGGGTAAAGCGCTGATGACCCAGCCGCAGGTGGTGTTCCTCGACGAACCGACGCGCGGCATCGACGTCGGCGCGAAAACCGACGTCTATCACCTGATCGGCAAAATGGCTCAGCAGGGGCTGGCGGTGATGTTCTCATCTTCGGAACTGGATGAGGTGATGGCCCT
>OKDC01000300.1_pt1 | contig 7423 bp, 7 predicted proteins | sample 1610511 | NCBI WGS metagenome assembly OKDC01 (sample SAMN04436657, study PRJEB24849) | human gut metagenome | biome: human gut; feature: NICU; material: stool | host: Homo sapiens | place: USA: Saint Louis, MO | collected 2010-05-28
AGTACAACACCCGTCGCGAACAGTGCGAAACCGGCGCGCGCTTCTTCCAGCAGCCAGCCCTGCGTGATGTCTCACTTGATGAATTTAACAAGGTTGCCCACGAGCTGGACCCGGTTGTCACGAAGCGCGTGCGTCATATACTGACGGAAAATGCCCGTACCGTAGAAGCCGCCTCCGCGCTGGCGAAAGGTGACCTGAAACGGATGGGCGAGCTGATGGCCGAATCGCATGCCTCCATGCGTGACGATTTCGAAATCACCGTGCCGCAAATCGACACCCTGGTTGAAATTGTGAAAGCCACGATTGGCGACAAAGGCGGCGTGCGTATGACCGGCGGCGGATTCGGCGGGTGCGTCGTCGCCCTGGTGCCGGAAGAGCTGGTCCCTGCCATTCAGGACGCGGTGGCTAAACAGTACGAAGCCAAAACGGGCATCAAAGAAACTTTCTATGTCTGCAAAGCATCACAAGGAGCCGGACAGTGCTAAACGAAACACCAACACTCGCACCGGATGGTCTGCCGTATCGCCTGTTAACCCTGCGCAACAGCGCCGGGATGGTGGTTACGCTGATGGACTGGGGCGCAACGTTACTTTCTGCCCGCGTACCGATGCCTGACGGCAGCGTGCGCGAAACCCTGCTCGGCTGCGCATCGCCGGAGCAGTATATCGAGCAGACCGCTTTTCTGGGCGCATCCATAGGCCGCTACGCTAACCGCATCGCCAGAAGCCGGTTTACGATGGACGGCGTAACGTATTCCCTGCTTGCCAGCCAGGGCGAAAATCAGCTGCACGGCGGCCCGGAAGGGTTTGATAAACGTCGCTGGAAGATTGTGCAGCAAAATGACGGTGAGGTCTGGTTCTCTCTGGACTCCCTCGATGGAGACCAGGGCTTCCCGGGCAATCTCACTGCAACCGCGCGCTTCACCCTGACCGAAGATAATCGCATCGCCATTGAGTACCGCGCGACCGTCGATAAGCCGTGCCCGGTCAACCTGACTAACCACGCCTATTTCAACCTTGACGGTAATCAGACCGATGTCCGCAGCCACAAACTCCAGATCCTGGCGGATGAGTATCTGCCGGTCGATGAGATGGGTATCCCTTATCAGGGGCTGAAACCGGTAAGCGGAAATAGCTTTGATTTCCGTCAGCCGAAAACCATTGCTCAGGATTTCCTGAGTGATGACGATCAGCGCAAGGTGAAAGGCTACGACCATGCTTTCCTGTTGCAGGCGAAAGGCGATCTTTCTCAACCTGCCGCACAGGTCTGGTCTGCTGATGAGAAGTTACAGATGACGGTCTACACCACCGCCCCCGCCCTACAGTTCTACTCCGGTAACTATCTGGAGGGTACCACGGCGCGTGAACATGACGCCTACGGCGCCTGGCAAGGACTGGCGCTGGAGAGCGAGTTCCTGCCGGACAGTCCTAACCATCCTGAATGGCCGCAGCCGGACTGTGTGCTTCGTCCGGGTGAAGAGTACGTAAGCGTCACCGAGTATCATTTTATTCCGCGCGCTTAATATCCGGCGGCGCACGGGCCTACGAATGTAGGCCTGATAAGCGAAGCGCCATCCGGCAAAAAAGCCTGGCCCTCACCGCGAGGGCTTTTTTATCTCCGCCTTGCTGAAAATAGCGGCGATCGCAGACAAAATCATAACCCTGGATTCACATGCATCTTACACTCTCGAACTATTTTCGCTATGGTTAGGGTTAAGCGTTGCTGCTGGCACAGTCACGGCAATATAATGAGAATTGTTATCATTCAAAATGCTTGAGGAGTAAGAAATGGCTAATACTAAGCTTGTCCTGGTGCGCCACGGCGAAAGCCAGTGGAACAACGAAAACCGCTTCACCGGTTGGTATGACGTTGATCTGTCCGAGAAAGGCGTGAGCGAAGCAAAAGCGGCAGGTAAACTGCTGAAAGATGAAGGCTTCACCTTTGACTTTGCTTACACCTCTGTGCTGAAACGTGCCATCCATACCCTGTGGAACATTCTGGACGAGCTGGATCAGGCCTGGCTGCCGGTTGAGAAATCCTGGAAACTGAACGAGCGTCACTACGGTGCGCTGCAAGGTCTGAACAAAGCGGAAACCGCAGAAAAATACGGTGACGAGCAGGTTAAGCAGTGGCGTCGTGGTTTTGCGGTCACGCCTCCAGAGCTGAGCAAAGATGACGAGCGCTACCCGGGCCACGATCCGCGTTACGCGAAGCTGACTGAGGCTGAACTGCCGCAGACCGAAAGCCTGGCGCTGACCATCGACCGCGTTGTGCCTTACTGGAACGAAACCATTCTGCCACGCCTGAAAAGCGGCGAGCGCGTCATTATCGCTGCTCACGGTAACTCCCTGCGTGCGCTGGTGAAATACCTGGACAACATGGGTGAAGATGAAATCCTCGAGCTGAACATCCCTACCGGCGTGCCGCTGGTGTACGAGTTCGACGAAAACTTCAAGCCAGTTAAACATTACTACCTGGGTAACGCCGACGAAATCGCTGCAAAAGCGGCGGCCGTGGCGAACCAGGGTAAAGCGAAGTAATATTCGCCGGACATAAAAAAAGCGTGGAGCAATCCACGCTTTTTTATTGCCCGCGACAAACTTAGCCGCGACGCGCTTTTACCGCATCCGCCAGCTGACGCAGGATCGCATCGGTATCGTCCCAGCCAATGCAGGCATCCGTCACGCTCTTACCGTAGACCAGCGGCTCGCTGCCCTCCAGATTCTGGTTGCCTTCCACCAGATGGCTCTCAATCATCACCCCAATCACTGCGCGTTCACCGCTGGCGATTTGCTGACACACATCTGCGCCGACTTCCATCTGCTTTTTGAACTGTTTGCTGGAGTTGGCATGGCTGAAATCGATCATCACCTGCGGTGCCAGACCCGCTTTCTCCAGCCCTGCTTTCACCTCCGCTACGTGTTTAGCACTGTAGTTAGGCTCTTTACCGCCGCGCAGTATGATATGGCAATCACCATTACCGCTGGTGTTCACGATAGCCGAGTGGCCCCACTTGGTCACCGACAGGAAGCAGTGCGGCGCGCCAGCCGCATTAATGGCGTCAATGGCGACCTTGATGGTGCCATCAGTGCCATTTTTGAAACCCACCGGGCATGAAAGGCCAGACGCCAGCTCACGGTGAACCTGAGATTCAGTCGTACGCGCGCCAATAGCGCCCCAGCTCATCAGGTCAGCCAGATACTGTGGGGTGATCATATCGAGGAATTCTCCGGCAGCAGGCAGCCCGCTGTCGTTGATCTCCAGCAGCAGCTTACGCGCAATGCGCAGGCCGTCGTTGATCTGGAAACTGTTGTCCATATGCGGATCGTTGATCAACCCTTTCCAGCCCACGGTGGTACGCGGTTTTTCGAAATAAACGCGCATCACGATTTCCAGTTCGCCTTTCAGCTCTTCACGCAGGGCGAGCAGACGCGACGCATACTCTTTGGCCGCAGCAGGATCGTGAATGGAGCACGGCCCAATGACTACCAGAAGACGATCGTCGCTACCTTTCAGGATCTTGTGGATCGCCTTGCGGGCATGAGACACCGTGTTGGCGGCATTTTCGGTGGCGGGGAATTTTTCAAGGAGCGCTACGGGAGGTAATAACTCATTGATCTCTTTAATGCGTAAATCGTCGTTCTGATAATTCATCTTCTTTCCGGCTCTGCCATATCTTTAGTAATGAAAGCAATCCTTTCAATCTAACTTGTCGGCCACGAAGTGTAAACGGGCTTTTACACTTCGCGCAGATAATTCCTGGAATTCGCCTAAAATACGCAACAAAATAGCGAAAAATGAGATCTGGCCTAAGCTTTTTACTTGTAACGACTGTTTTTAAATATTTATACGCGATTCCATCCTGACATAAATCAGGAAACCGGGATCTTTCGCCACTGAACAAGATGCACTGTTGGAGAATGTTATCCAGCGTAACGATAAGAACAGGAGCACCATGATGAAAATGACGAAACTGACTACGCTTTTCCTGACGGCAACCCTTACCCTGGCAAGCGGTAGCGTACTGGCTGCTGATGCAGGCTCATCCGGCAGCAACGGCGACGCGAATGCCGCTGCCGAGGCGGGCCAGGTTGCGCCGGATGCAAAACAGAATATTGCGCCAAACAATGTTGATAACAGTAATATCAACACGGGCAATACCAACACCGGCGGGACGAACACAGGCACGATGAACCATGACGGTATGAGTACCGACGAGGTGCACAAAAACTCAGTGTGTAAAGACGGGAAATGCCCGGACCCGAATGACAAAGTGGGCAGCGATGCCAATACCAAAACGGACGGTACTACCCAGTAACCTTCCGTAAGGTAAAACAGGGAGAGCGAATGCTCTCCTTTTTTATTTAAGCTCTTAAAAACGCTACACTAAAAATAATAATAAATCAGGAACGATACCATGGCGCACTCCCACTCCCATTCCCACTCCACTGGCGATGAAAATGCCAAACGGCTTTTGCTGGCTTTTGGCGTCACTGCCACCTTTATGATAATTGAGGTAACAGGCGGGCTGATATCCGGATCGCTGGCGCTGCTGGCCGATGCCGGGCATATGCTGACCGACGCTGCCGCGCTCCTGTTTGCTCTGCTGGCCGTGCAGTTTGCCCGTCGCCCTCCCAATGCCCGCCACACCTTTGGCTGGCTCAGGCTGACCACGCTTGCCGCCTTTGTGAATGCGATTGCGCTGGTGGTCATTACCATTCTTATCGTCTGGGAGGCTTTTCAGCGCTTTCGGCATCCACAACCGGTAGCCGGGACGACAATGATGGTTATCGCCATTGCCGGGTTGGTCGCCAATATTCTGGCGTTCTGGATATTGCACCGCGGCAGCAGCGAAAAAAATCTGAACGTACGGGCCGCGGCGCTTCATGTACTGGGCGATCTGCTGGGTTCCGTAGGTGCTATCGTAGCCGCGCTGATCATTATGGGCACGGGCTGGACTCCCATCGACCCGATTCTTTCCGTGCTGGTATCGTGCCTTGTTTTACGCAGTGCCTGGCGGCTGTTGAAAGAGAGCGTCAATGAGCTGCTGGAAGGCGCTCCCACGTCGCTGGATATTGGCGAGCTAAAACGCAATCTGTGTCGTTCCATTCCTGAAGTCCGTAACGTTCACCACGTTCACGTCTGGCTGGTGGGTGAGAAACCGCTTATGACGCTGCACGTTCAGGTTATTCCGCCCCACGATCACGATGCGTTGCTTGAACGTATTCGGCACTTCCTTGAGCATCACTACGAAATTGCGCACGCCACTATTCAGATGGAGTATCAGCCCTGTAACGGGCCAGACTGTCACCTGAACGAGGCGCAGTCCGGCCACTCACACGTCCATCACCATTAACGGGAAAGCGCGCGAGAGCCACGCTCACGCGCGCTGTTAATCCACATGCGACTGCCGTTCAGGGCAATGACCGTCAGCAGCATGTACTCCAGCGACATGGCATAAACACCCTGGCGGGCAAAAATCACCACGCTAATGACGTTGATGACCACCCACAGCAGCCAGTTCTCAACGTATTTACGGGTCATCAGGATCATTGCGGCAATCGACAACACCATCATGCAGGAATCCCAGAACGGGAAGGCATCCGGCTGAAGCTCAGGCATCGTCACGTTTAATCCCAGACCCGACATGACCGAGACCGCCACGCGCGTCAGGAAGGCAAATACCGGATCAATAAAGACGGTCATAAAGCCGATAGCCACCACGCAGGCCGCGAACCAGGCGATGGCTTTTGGCAACGGTAGCCAGCGGATTTGCAGTTCCGCCTCCTGCTGACTGTTTTGCCGAGACCAGGCGTACCAGCCATAGATATTGGCTGCGAAGAAGAACAGCTGTAGAAGCAGGCTGGCGTAGAGCTGGATCTGGAAAAAGATGATCGCAAACAGCGTGACGTTTATCAGCCCGAACGCATAGTTACTTATCTTCTCAAGGCTGGCCAGCCAGATACAGAGTAAACCGGCCAGCGTACCCACCGCTTCAATCCACGACAGGTCATAGCCGCCCGCACCAATCGGGATATGAACCAGTATGTTCTGTGTGCTAAAAAAATCCATTTTTTCTCCGGGGCGTAATAAGTTAAGTACGTAGTGTAGCCGCAAAATCCAGCATACGGTTAAGTGGAATTAACGCGCCTTCACGCAGAGCGGCATCCACGTGGATCTCATGCGCTGCGCCACCGTTCTCCAGGCCCTCCGCAATCGCTTTGAGCCCATTCATCGCCATCCACGGACAATGCGCGCAGCTTCGGCAGGTCGCCCCTTCTCCGGCGGTCGGCGCTTCGAGCAACGTTTTTTCCGGCACGGCCTGCTGCATCTTGTAGAAGATACCGCGATCGGTCGCCACAATGAGCTGCTTGTGCGGCAGGGTTTTCGCAGCATGAATAAGCTGGCTGGTTGACCCGACGGCATCCGCCATGTCGACGATGGACTGCGGGGATTCCGGGTGCACCAGAATTGCGGCGTCCGGGTATAACCCTCTCATGCGCGTCAGGGTCTGGGTCTTAAACTCGTCGTGAACGATACAGGCGCCCTGCCAGCACAGCACATCCGCACCGGTCTGTTTTTGTACGTAGTTCCCCAGGTGACGATCGGGCGCCCAGATGATTTTCTCCCCCAGGCTGTCCAGATGCTCAATCAGCTCAACGGCGATACTGGACGTCACTACCCAGTCTGCCCGGGCTTTCACTGCCGCAGACGTGTTGGCATAGACCACCACGGTACGGTCAGGGTGGGCATCACAGAAGGCGGTGAACTCATCAATCGGGCAACCGAGGTCAAGGGAGCATTCGGCATTCAGCGTCGGCATCAGTATGGTTTTTTCCGGGCTGAGAATTTTTGCCGTTTCGCCCATGAAGCGCACACCTGCAACCAGCAGCGTGGAGGCAGGATGTTTAGCACCGAAACGCGCCATTTCCAGGGAGTCTGAAATACAGCCGCCCGTCTCTTCCGCCAGCTGCTGAATTTCCGGGTCGGTGTAGTAATGCGCCACCATCACCGCATCACGCTCTTTAAGCAGGCGCTTGATTTTCTCACGATAGAACTGTTTTTCATCCCTGCTTAGCGGAGCGGGCTTCGGCGGGAAGGGATAGATTGCGGTTTCGGGATCAAACATCACACTCATTATGGCTTCTCGTTTTACTGGCTTAACAATATTGCCTTTGTTTTGCATGAGATAACAAAAATGAGGCAATGGTGTTTTATATACTAAACAAGATAGCGAATTTGAGGGGGAATGTCACCGGGAATTGATGCCGGTAGCATCTGTCGGATGGCGGCTTCGCCTTACCCGCCCTGCAAGGCACTGGCGAACGACAGATAGCAAAAAGGCGCCTTTAGGGCGCCTTTCAACACTGGTGGGTCGTGCAGGATTCGAACCTGCGACCAATTGATTAAAAGTCAACTGCTC
>OKDC01000312.1_pt1 | contig 7224 bp, 5 predicted proteins | sample 1610511 | NCBI WGS metagenome assembly OKDC01 (sample SAMN04436657, study PRJEB24849) | human gut metagenome | biome: human gut; feature: NICU; material: stool | host: Homo sapiens | place: USA: Saint Louis, MO | collected 2010-05-28
AACGCTAAACGAGGGTACACTAATTATAATAATCCAGTACATCAAGGTATCTCAGCAATGCAGTACATTGTTAGACGATATGGTTGGGGTGGTTTTAAACGTGCTGGTGATTACGCATATGCTACAGGTGGAAAAGTTTTTGATGGTTGGTATAACTTAGGTGAAGACGGTCATCCAGAATGGATTATTCCAACAGATCCAGCTCGTAGAAATGATGCAATGAAGATTTTGCATTATGCAGCAGCAGAAGTAAGAGGGAAAAAAGCGAGTAAAAATAAGCGTCCTAGCCAATTATCAGACTTAAACGGGTTTGATGATCCTAGCTTATTATTGAAAATGATTGAACAACAGCAACAACAAATAGCTTTATTACTGAAAATAGCACAATCTAACGATGTGATTGCAGATAAAGATTATCAGCCGATTATTGACGAATACGCTTTTGATAAAAAGGTGAACGCGTCTATAGAAAAGCGAGAAAGGCAAGAATCAACAAAAGTAAAGTTTAGAAAAGGAGGAATTGCTATTCAATGATAGACACTATTAAAGTGAACAACAAAACAATTCCTTGGTTGTATGTCGAAAGAGGGTTTGAAATACCCTCTTTTAATTATGTTTTAAAAACAGAAAATGTAGATGGACGTTCGGGGTCTATATATAAAGGGCGTAGGCTTGAATCTTATAGTTTTGATATACCTTTGGTGGTACGTAATGACTATTTATCTCACAACGGCATTAAAACACATGATGACGTCTTGAATGAATTAGTAAAGTTTTTTAACTACGAGGAACAAGTTAAATTACAATTCAAATCTAAAGATTGGTACTGGAACGCTTATTTCGAAGGACCAATAAAGCTGCACAAAGAATTTACAATACCTGTTAAGTTCACTATCAAAGTAGTACTAACAAACCCTTACAAATATTCAGTAACAGGAAATAAAAATACTGCGATTTCAGACCAAGTTTCAGTTGTAAATAGTGGGACTGCTGACACTCCTTTAATTGTTGAAGCCCGAGCAATTAAACCATCTAGTTACTTTATGATTACTAAAAATGATGAAGATTATTTTATGGTTGGTGATGATGAGGTAACCAAAGAAGTTAAGGATTACATGCCTCCTGTTTATCATAGTGAGTTTCGTGATTTCAAAGGTTGGACTAAGATGATTACTGAAGATATTCCAAGTAATGACTTAGGTGGTAAGGTCGGCGGTGACTTTGTGATATCCAATCTTGGCGAAGGATATAAAGCAACTAATTTTCCTGATGCAAAAGGTTGGGTTGGTGCTGGCACGAAACGAGGGCTCCCTAAAGCGATGACAGATTTTCAAATTACCTATAAATGTATTGTTGAACAAAAAGGTAAAGGTGCCGGAAGAACAGCACAACATATTTATGATAGTGATGGTAAGTTACTTGCTTCTATTGGTTATGAAAATAAATATCATGATAGAAAAATAGGACATATTGTTGTTACGTTGTATAACCAAAAAGGAGACCCCAAAAAGATATACGACTATCAGAATAAACCGATAATGTATAACTTGGACAGAATCGTTGTTTATATGCGGCTCAGAAGAGTAGGTAATAAATTTTCTATTAAAACTTGGAAATTTGATCACATTAAAGACCCAGATAGACGTAAACCTATTGATATGGATGAGAAAGAGTGGATAGATGGCGGTAAGTTTTATCAGCGTCCAGCTTCTATCATAGCTATCTATAGTGCGAAGTATAACGGTTATAAGTGGATGGAGATGAATGGATTAGGTTCATTCAATACGGAGATTCTACCGAAACCGAAAGGCGCAAGGGATGTCATTATACAAAAAGGTGATTTAGTGAAAATAGATATGCAAGCAAAAAGTGTTGTCATCAATGAGGAACCAATGTTGAGCGAGAAATCGTTTGGAAGTAATTATTTCAATGTTGATTCTGGGTACAGTGAATTAATCATACAACCTGAAAACGTCTTTGATACGACGGTTAAATGGCAAGATAGATATTTATAGAAAGGAGATGAGAGTGTGATACATGTTTTAGATTTTAACGACAAGATTATAGATTTCCTTTCTACTGATGACCCTTCCTTAGTTAGAGCGATTCATAAACGTAATGTTAATGACAATTCAGAAATGCTTGAACTGCTCATATCATCAGAAAGAGCTGAAAAGTTCCGTGAACGACATCGTGTTATTATAAGGGATTCAAACAAACAATGGCGTGAATTTATTATTAACTGGGTTCAAGATACGATGGACGGCTACACAGAGATAGAATGTATAGCGTCTTATCTTGCTGATATAACAACAGCTAAACCGTATGCACCAGGAAAATTTGAGAAAAAGACAACTTCAGAAGCATTGAAAGATGTGTTGAGCGATACAGGTTGGGAAGTTTCTGAACAAACCGAATACGATGGCTTACGTACTACGTCATGGACTTCTTATCAAACTAGATATGAAGTTTTAAAGCAATTATGTACAACCTATAAAATGGTTTTAGATTTTTATATTGAGCTTAGCTCTAATACCGTCAAAGGTAGATATGTAGTACTCAAAAAGAAAAACAGCTTATTCAAAGGTAAAGAAATTGAATATGGTAAAGATTTAGTCGGGTTAACTAGGAAGATTGATATGTCAGAAATCAAAACAGCATTAATTGCTGTGGGACCTGAAAATGACAAAGGGAAGCGTTTAGAGCTAGTTGTGACAGATGACGAAGCGCAAAGTCAATTCAACCTACCTATGCGCTATATTTGGGGGATATATGAACCACAATCAGATGATCAAAATATGAATGAAACACGATTAAGTTCTTTAGCCAAAACAGAGTTAAATAAACGTAAGTCGGCAGTTATGTCATATGAGATTACTTCTACTGATTTGGAAGTTACGTATCCGCACGAGATTATATCAATTGGCGATACAGTCAGAGTAAAACATAGAGATTTTAACCCGCCATTGTATGTAGAGGCAGAAGTTATTGCTGAAGAATATAACATAATTTCAGAAAATAGCACATATACATTCGGTCAACCTAAAGAGTTCAAAGAATCAGAATTACGAGAAGAGTTTAACAAGCGATTAAACCTAATACACCAAAAATTAAACGACAATATTAGCAATATCAATACTATAGTAAAAGATGTTGTAGATGGTGAATTAGAATACTTTGAACGCAAAATTCATAAAAGTGATACACCGCCAGAAAATCCAGTCAATGATACGCTTTGGTATGATACAAGTAACCCTGATGTTGCGTAGATATTGGAATGGTCGATGGATTGAAGCAACACCAAATGATGTTGAAAAATTAGGTGGTATAACAAGAGAGAAAGCGCTATTCAGTGAATTAAACAATATATTTATTAATTTATCTATACAACACGCTAGTCTTTTGTCAGAAGCTACAGAATTACTGAATAGCGAGTACTTAGTAGATAATGATTTGAAAGCGGACTTACAAGCAAGTTTAGACGCTGTGATTGATGTTTATAATCAAATTAAAAATAATTTAGAATCTATGACACCCGAAACTGCAACGATTGGTCGGTTGGTAGATACACAAGCTTTATTTCTTGAGTATAGAAAGAAATTACAAGATGTTTATACAGATGTAGAAGATGTCAAAATCGCCATTTCAGATAGATTTAAATTATTACAGTCACAATACACTGATGAAAAATATAAAGAAGCGTTGGAAATAATAGCAACAAAATTTGGTTTAACGGTGAATGAAGATTTGCAGTTAGTCGGAGAACCTAATGTTGTTAAATCAGCTATTGAAGCAGCTAGAGAATCCACAAAAGAACAATTACGTGACTATGTAAAAACATCGGACTATAAAACAGACAAAGACGGTATTGTTGAACGTTTAGATACTGCTGAAGCTGAGAGAACGACTTTAAAAGGTGAAATCAAAGATAAAGTTACGTTAAACGAATATCGAAACGGATTGGAAGAACAAAAACAATATACTGATGACCAGTTAAGTGATTTGTCCAATAATCCTGAGATTAAAGCAAGTATTGAACAAGCAAATCAAGAAGCGCAAGAAGCTTTAAAATCATACATTGATGCTCAAGATGATCTTAAAGAGAAGGAATCGCAAGCGTATGCTGATGGTAAAATTTCGGAAGAAGAGCAACGCGCTATACAAGATGCTCAAGCTAAACTTGAAGAGGCAAAACAAAACGCAGAACTAAAGGCTAGAAACGCTGAAAAGAAAGCTAATGCTTATACAGACAACAAGGTCAAAGAAAGCACAGATGCACAGAGGAGAACACTGACTCGCTATGGTTCTCAAATTATACAAAATGGTAAGGAAATCAAATTAAGAACTACTAAAGAAGAGTTTAATGCAACCAATCGTACACTTTCAAATATATTAAACGAGATTGTCCAAAACGTTACAGATGGAACAACAATCAGATATGATGATAACGGAGTGGCTCAAGCTTTAAATGTGGGGCCACGTGGTATTAGATTAAATGCTGATAAAATTGATATTAACGGTAATAGAGAAATAAACCTTCTTATCCAAAATATGCGAGATAAAGTAGATAAAACCGATATTGTCAACAGCCTTAATTTATCAAGAGAGGGTCTTGATATCAATGTTAATAGAATTGGAATTAAAGGCGGTAACAATAACAGATATGTTCAAATACAGAATGATTCTATTGAACTAGGTGGTATTGTGCAACGAACTTGGAAAGGCAAACGATCAACCGATGATATATTCACACGTCTTAAAGATGGACATCTAAGGTTTAGAAATAATACCGCAGGCGGTTCACTTTATATGTCACATTTTGGTATTTCAACATATATTGATGGAGAAGGCGAAGACGGAGGTTCATCCGGTACTATTCAATGGTGGGATAAAACTTACAGTGATAGCGGTATGAATGGCATAACAATCAATTCCTATGGTGGTGTCGTTGCACTAACGTCAGATAATAATCGGGTTGTTCTGGAGTCTTACGCTTCATCGAATATCAAAAGCAAACAGGCACCGGTGTATTTATATCCAAACACAGACAAAGTGCCTGGATTAAACCGATTTGCATTCACGCTGTCTAATGCAGATAATGCTTATTCGAGTGACGGTTATATTATGTTTGGTTCTGATGAGAACTATGATTACGGTGCGGGTATCAGGTTTTCTAAAGAAAGAAATAAAGGTCTTGTTCAAATTGTTAATGGACGATATGCAACAGGTGGAGATACAACAATCGAAGCAGGGTATGGCAAATTTAATATGCTGAAACGACGTGATGGTAATAGGTATATTCATATACAGAGTACAGACCTACTGTCTGTAGGTTCAGATGATGCAGGAGATAGGATAGCTTCTAACTCAATTTATAGACGTACTTATTCGGCCGCAGCTAATTTGCATATTACTTCTGCTGGCACAATTGGGCGTTCGACATCAGCGCGTAAATACAAGTTATCTATCGAAAATCAATATAACGATAGAGATGAACAACTGGAACATTCAAAAGCTATTCTTAACTTACCTATTAGAACGTGGTTTGATAAAGCTGAGTCTGAAATTTTAGCTAGAGAGCTGAGAGAAGATAGAAAATTATCGGAAGACACCTATAAACTTGATAGATACGTAGGTTTGATTGCTGAAGAGGTGGAGAATTTAGGATTAAAAGAGTTTGTCACGTATGATGACAAAGGAGAAATTGAAGGTATAGCGTATGATCGTCTATGGATTCATCTTATCCCTGTTATCAAAGAACAACAACTAAGAATCAAGAAATTGGAGGAGTCAAAGAATGCAGGATAACAAACAAGGATTACAAGCTAATCCTGAATATACAATTCATTATTTATCACAGGAAATTATGAGGTTAACACAAGAAAACGCGATGTTAAAAGCGTATATACAAGAAAATAAAGAAAATCAACAATGTGCTGAGGAAGAGTAATCCTTAGCACTATTTTTATACAAAAATTTAAGGAGGTCATTTAATTATGGCAAAAGAAATTATCAACAATACAGAAAGGTTTATTTTAGTACAAATCGACAAAGAAGGTACAGAACGTGTAGTATATCAAGATTTCACAGGAAGTTTTACAACTTCTGAAATGGTTAACCATGCTCAAGATTTTAAATCTGAAGAAAACGCTAAGAAAATTGCGGAGACGTTAAATTTGTTATATCAATTAACTAACAAAAAACAACGTGTGAAAGTAGTTAAAGAAGTAGTTGAAAGATCAGATTTATCTCCAGAGGTAACAGTTAACACTGAAACAGTATGAAAAGTTATGAGTTAGATACTCATAATCTTTATTCTTTTAGAAAGCGGGTGTACTGAATTGGGGTGGTTCAAAAAACACGAACATGAATGGCGCATCAGAAGGTTAGAAGAGAATGATAAAACAATGCTCAGCACACTCAACGAAATTAAATTAGGTCAAAAAACCCAAGAGCAAGTTAACATTAAATTAGATAAAACCTTAGATGCTATTCAAAAAGAAAGAGAAATAGATGAAAAGAATAAGAAAGAAAATGATAAGAACATACGTGATATGAAAATGTGGGTGCTTGGTTTAGTTGGGACAATATTTGGGTCGCTAATTATAGCATTATTGCGTATGCTTATGGGCATATAAGAGAGGTGAATAAAATGTTTAAACTAATCTTTGGTTATAGTTTCTGGACATGTTTTTGGTTCGGTAAATGTAAATAAGTTTTAGTCAGTGCTTCGGTACTGACTTTTTATTTATTGTTGTAATTATGGTAATATGCAGAAGTGAGCAAGTTGGATAGATGGTGGCTATCTGAGTATAAGGAGGTGGTGCCTATGGTGGCATTACTGAAATCTTTAGAAAGGAGACGCCTAATGATTACAATTAGTACCATGTTGCAGTTTGGTTTATTCCTTATTGCATTGATAGGTCTAGTAATCAAGCTTATTGAATTAAGCAATAAAAAATAACCATCGCTAACTTTGGCTGGTTTCGATGGTTAAATGGTTATTAATTTAATCTTTAATCTAAAATAGCCACCGTCTTTTTAACGGGCTCATTAGGGTAACATGTTTCCGAGTGTTGCCCTTTTTGTGTTTCAAGAGTTAATGATTTTCATCTTTTGCTTCTACTTACTACAAATATATTTTAACACATTTTTCTTATGAATTGTAGTTCTGAACATAATCAGAATTAATAAAACCAACTTTCCATACAGCAGAAAATACAA